>JGI994J12354_10005815_pt1 | contig 10488 bp, 12 predicted proteins | sample IntmicLarv3ML3BL_FD_12354 | JGI IMG/M metagenome (IMG submission 12354)
GCATATTGATGTTAACGACTGACTCAATGTTAGCGTTCCCCGTCACGGGTGTGCTCGCAACAATTGTGCCTCCGTTATATGCGGTTACCGTAAAATCAATCGCAAATTCGCCGCCGCCCCATTTTATTGTCAGTTCTGGAATTAAATTAGTAATTTCGCGTTGCATAGCAATTGTTAATATCGGTGGTGACGAAAAAAACCCATCCATATCGCAAATTGCAGCACTGGCATAACCAACGTTCTGTGAATTTTCATTTAGTGTCGCAAATTCGCTGTTAAGAATCCATTTGCTTGTTTCCAGTGTTGCGTATTGGATTAAGTCTGTTGTTGAATTGTCGATTATTTCTGAAACGTTCGAAAACGGCATTTCTCCATTCGATGTGACTGTTGCGCTTCCAACAAAATCAACAATGGGTGCTGGGGCTATTATCAACAGTCCTTTGCGGTCAAAACGTAATGAACAACACGCCGCATTTGCGATAATTTGCAGGCACACTGCTAATGACGCCCGTGGGAGCGGGGCTGTTGCATAAATTGTTTTCAAAGAGTCATCAAGATACCAGTTTACTTTGCCGTCTGCTTTTAGTGGCAAGTTTGCTTCTGTGAGCACACTCAACGCGAGAGAATACAGCGACACGCCGCTTGGCGCATACACGCCCTTATAGTATTCTGCTGTCATAAATTCAAGCGTATCTCGGGCCTTAAACGAAGCTGTGACACCATTCTGCGGAGATCTCCACTCTGACAAGAAAAACGTTCCTGCTGGTATCCACTCGATTGTATTGTCAAATTTGTAGCCGTATTGCGCTTCAATTCTTTGCCGTTCAATTAAATATGGCGATAGTCCTGTTAGATTATTCGGATCAAAATCGCCGCTAACATTATCGACATCATAAGCAATCGAGTACTTTGGAAGCGACGCAGAAAGCGGATCCGCAATCATTTCTTGCGAAAAGGAAATAAGATTATTCTTCCTATATGTTATGGCAATCCCCGCAAGAACCGATTCTATCCGAGCTCTGCGATATGGAAACTGCCATTTTTGCACAGTAACCGCTATCTGATCATAGTTCTTTATATCAATGAACACATAGCTAGTGACGTCAGCATTCCCAGTTACAACTTTGTGTGCTATGGCAGTACTCCCGTTATACGCAGTCACCGTGAAATCAACAGCATATTCGCCATAGCTCCGACCCCAAACGATTGTAATTCCGGGAATCAACGGTTCGTGGATTTGATCAAACGAAACCAACACACGAGGTGCAATGCTGAAAGACAAATCAGCACTGCTTAATGCGGCACTAACAAAGCCCATGTCCCCCCACGAGGTCCCCAACACATCTCGACTTTGATCAAGAATCCACTGGTTTTGTTCCAACATCGCGTATGTTGCTACATTCTTACTTAACCCGTCAACTATTTGCGCAGTGTTAGAAAAGAACATGCTCCCATTGTCCGTCGCCGAAGCTCCCGACAGCGCTTCCGGGTCTGCAAGTTCAAGAGTCACTTCAAGAAAACTTTCATCAACCAATATCTGATTTTGATTGCTCCGCCAAGCGCTTGAAACTGCTTGCATTACTACACCTCAATCAACGCGAGTCTTGCGCCTGTCCAGCCAAGAACCGCTTGGGTTTTCGGATCTCGTCTCCACATCCCGGCGTTACGATCACTTACATACATCTGTCTGGTCACATATTCGCCGGAACTCTGGTCGAAAAACGTTACCTGGTTAATGAAGCTCCCACCTGCCGCCATTTTGAAACATTTATTTATATCAGCCCATTGTTTTACCGTTAAGTATCGCCACGTAGCTTCCACCTTGGCTACATCGTCACGTATAACAGAGCCAATCATTACACCCTCGGTGTTTCTTGCGCTGTCAACAATCGTTGCTGTGTTGCCAGAATAAGTTGAAGGTTCCGGCAATGCGAAACCCCCAACTATTATTAAAGCTGCCATAGCTACTCCCTACGCCAAACCAAAAGCGAACCCGCCAGGGAACAAATCCTCGCCGCGCTCACTTCTGACGCGTTCTAAACTTACATCAAGTTGTCTGCCGTCCAGATACAGATTAACGTCTAAAGGTCTGTCACTATCGTTTCTGGAAGACATCGCAGCATAGACGGCGCTATAGACGCCTTCTGATACTGCCGCTACAATCTGGTCATTATTCGCTACCGCTGTACGGTTGCCGATTTGTCCGACAAGTTCCGGCCCAGCTTCACGTGCTATGAACATTTCACCCATAGTAGGAAACCCACCTTGAGCGAATTTTTTTGAGTTGCTTTTAGTGTTGGTTGTCACATTGACGGAAGTGTTAATGTCGCTTGAGAAAAGATTTTTTATCCCATCCCAAGCAGTAGAAAACGCTCGCTTAACACTCTCTAACATTGAACTAAACTTTTCGCCAATGGCGCTTGTCATCCTTTCACCGACTGTGATGATATTGCCTGACTCATCCTCCCAGGATTTTGACATGTTTTTTGCACCAAATGCGATATCCAACAGCATCGCGCTAAACTTTTCACCTACGGTTTTTGTCGTTTCGCCACTTGACAATATAAGCTTGCCGGACTCTTCATCCCAAGACAACCCCATATCTTTTACGTCTTTAATCATTTGATCTCGTAGCGCTATTGAGTTTTTGCTGCCGTCCTTTGAAAGCGTTTCAATTACATCGTTTAGCTTGTCAACATTACCTTCTGTTATAGCTAATTCTCCTTGTAATGCTTGTTGTGCTACGAGCTCGTTGCCTTCGGCTGTCGTCAACGCTTTGGTGCCATCCGCAAGTAATTGAGTTTCCTTTGCCAGTTTTTCCTGTGCGATTTTCCTCTTGCCCATAGCACTTTCTAATTCAAGTTCTGCAATGTGAACTTCACGGCTTTCTATCCCAAACTTCATGGTTGCTTCGGCAAGAGCTATTCGAGCTTCCGTCACCTTGTCCTCAGCGCGCAGTACTGCAAGTTGAGTGTCGGCAAACCCAAGCTCAATTTCATCAAGTTCTTTTATAAGGTCAAGCCGGTCCTGTACTGTTTTAATATAATCGCCTTGCTTTTCTCTCAATTTTTCCGTTGCTTCCCAATTGAGATCAAAGGCTTCTGCTGCCGACTCAATTCGTTTAGTATATGTCTCAATGTCGCCGATCCCGTTTCTATAGGCGTCAGCTAATTTGCTTGCGGCATTCCCGTTTAACTCAAGTTCTCTAAGACTTTTCTGCAATGGTAGCACTGCATTCTCACTGGCTGTGCCGATTTTTTCCAAGGACGTCGCCAACAATTCCGCGTCGCGTTCCATTTGCTTTGCGGCTTCTGTAAATGCTTTTGCCGCTTCGTCACCGTATTTCTTTCGGACTATTGCGGCTTGCTCTTCTATAGTTCTGCCGGCTTCGCGCATGGGACCGATAAACTCTTCTGCAAGTTCTCTCCCGCGTTCCGCTATTATTTCGTCATAAGTCCTTGTGCCGTAAACGTCTGCATAGCTGTCAACAATTCCGATTGCTAACGATTCGCCAATCCCATAAGCGATATCATACCCTGGCAACAGTGACATTACTTTTTGCATGAAGTTGCCAAGCGCATAAGCAACGTTGCTTGAAGAAAAGTCGGATTCGAATATTTCAGCAATGCCTTTAATTGTGCCTTCCGCAATTCCGTTTATAAGCCCTAAACTTGCGTTTATTGCGCCGCCGATTACGTTCCCGAGTCCTTTTAATAAGCCGCTCCAGTCAATAGCAAAGAGCATATCCGCAATAGTTTTGCCTATGTCCCTCCATTTAACCGAGTTTAGTAATGTCGAGACTGTGCTTATTATTCCGAGAATTCCGGTTGAAATTGTTTGCGCTAGCTTTTTCCAATCTGTCGTCGCCACAAAGCTGTTGACTGTATCTGAAATCCCTGTTCCAATTGCTTTCCAATCAAGCTTTGTAACTAAACCATAAGTGAAATCAATTACAGAATTAATACCGTTAGCGATAGTTTGCCCAAGCTTTTTCCAGTCGAACGTTTGTACTGCGGTATTTACTCCGCTCCCAACCGAAGTGCCAAGTTTGTCAAAGTCGGTGTTCTTAAATAAATTATTAGCAAATGTCAAAGCGGAATTAAGCCGATTTGAAATAGTTCTACCGAGTAGATTCCAGTCAAATTTATCAATAAAGCTGTTTATACCATTTGCTACAGCTTTGCCTATTGACGCAAAATCTAACGTGTCTAACAGAGTGTTAACAAAAGTAAGTGCCGTATTTAATCCCTCGGCAATTGTTCTGCCAACGCTTGACCACATGTTTTCGTCCGTCAGGAACCCGTTGAGAAAGCTGCCGATATTTGTTGCAAGTGTCTTTGTTTTTGTTTTGATTGTTTCCCACGGTATTTTATTTAATTGCGTTTCAATTGCCCCGGCTAACTTTGATCCAAGCCCTTCAAAGAAAACCATATCTTCTATGTCGAAGATATTCTTAAACTTGTCTGCAATGTTTATCAAGCTATCCGGTATTTCAACCGTCTCGAACATATCCGAAAAGTTGTCACCGCTACCGCCGCCACCGCCCATTGATTCAGATATCACATTGAGTTCGTCAAAACCCATTGTGAACTCTTTTTGCGCTTTTGCGGCTCCGGAGACTGCGTCGCCGTACTCTTTTGCAGAACGCGTCGCTTTTACGAAAGTTCCTTTGCCGGTTAATAATGCAAGGAACATACCCAAAGCGTTTGTTGCGGACACAATTGCGTCTGTAAGCACACGGAATGCAGGTGCTAATGCTTCGACTACCGGCGCTGCCAAAGCGCCCATTGAGTTCTTAAGATATTGCGTATCTGTAACGATTGATGACATGGCCGCTTGCACTGCGTCGCTATAATGCGATATGTTTTGTATGCCTTCTTTAAACGCATTTGCAATGTTCGTAACTATTCTGCGTAATATGCGATATAAAATTATGCTTTTGAGTGCTTTGCCTAACGTTGTGCCAAAGAACCCTGCTGATTTGTTTGTTTTCTTGAATGCGTTGTTCAGTCCAAGAACGCTTGCGGTAAGCCTTGATGTTGCCTTGGCCGCCGTTTTCATTGCCGACAGCGCGGTACTGCCTATACCTTTGAAACCATCGCGCCATGCTGTTGACACTCGACGTGCTGCCGTTTCGTGAGCGCCGCCAATTGTTTCAGCTGAGTCAACACCTGTAGCAGAGAACTGTTGCATAGAGTTGCGCATTGTGTTCCCAGCAGTCTCAAAAGCCGTGCAGACACTTGTTGCAGCATTGGTTGCTTGTGAAAAAGCTGCGCCGATATTTGCCGTCGCTGCGCTTGTATGAGACGCTTCGACATTCAACTTTGCGATTCGCTGTGTGGCAGCTTCAAGCGCTACACTCTTATTAGCAGCATGGACAACGTTTTCTACCGCTGACGCAAATTGTGCCAGTCCACCCGCACTGACTTGTGTTATGTTTGCATTGTCACCTACCGCTGAATTGAGTTCTTGTATGCCGCCAGCGCTGCCCTGTGTGGCGTTTCTGATGCGTTCGACAGCTGTTGCAAGCTTTGATATACCGCCGGTACTGCCTTTTGTTGCACTTGTGACACGTTCTACAGCAGACGCCAGTGTACCAATCCCGCTTGTGCTGTCATGCGTCGCGTTTTTTATGCGTTCTATTGCAGAAGCGTACTTTTCTAAACCCGTGCCGCCATGTGTTGCCGCCTTGACGCGTCCCAACGCTGCCGTGAGCTTGTCTAAACCGTCTACAGCTTTATCAGCATTTGACCGTATTTCCAGTTCGAGTTCATCAATCGTCAAGACTCGTCACCACCCTTGAACTTTCTGTTTAATGCTGCAACTAACATCTCAAATTGTGTTTTTTGTGCCGTATAGTGCTGTTCTTCTTTGTTCGATTCCTTTTCCGGTTTAAATTCAATTGGCTTTTCCGGATACTTGAAATCAGTTGATTTTTTTGTTGAAATTGCTGAACCAACAACTGCCGAGACAGCGCTGTACACATAAAAGCCGTTAAGCCAAGACTGTTGATTTTGCATTTCCTGTTTAAGCGTATAAGCCTCCCTGTAATACTTGGCTAACAGACAGTCTTCATCCCAAAACTGAGACGCTGTCATGCCTATTGCTAAGTAAAACGGGAAGGCTTTTTTGAATTGTTCCGAAAAGGATACGGGAGAAGATTCTACGATATCTTCTCCCACTGCACGTTTTTTTCGCCGTCACTCACAAGCGACTCTAATGTCTCACCGTACATTTCGGCAAGTGCCGATATAAACCCGGCTTTATTGCCAAGTGAGTCATATATTTCATCAATCAACGTCTGCTTGACGCTCGGATGATGACACTGGAAAGCGCCGGAATACAAAATTGGAATCATTGTTACCGGTTTAGATTCAACTTCATCCGCAACAAAACCACGCCGCTCTATTACGCCTACAGAACCGCGTGTAAATTCAAGTGTGTATTCCTTTTTGTTATAGGTAATTTTTATTTGTGTCGCCATACTACGGCACCAGCTTTATTTCGGTTGCAGGCGCTATTGAAATGTTGAGATCGACAACAGCGTTCACGCCGCCACCGGTAGTCCATGTAGATAGCTGTCCTTCAAAAGCAAACTTGCCGTCGTTTCCAACCGGGAAAACAGTATCCCCGCTGCCTGTGCCGCCAAACCAGACGGCATAATGCTCTGTCAATCCTTCATGTGCTAACAGCGCTTCATAGTCTGCAAGTTCATAGTTGGCGGTAAAGGTGAGTGCATCAAGACTCTGGATACCGGCAATATACGTCTGCATTCTGTCTGAAAGTGTTGTCGTTTCCAACAACTCAGGTTCGCCGCCAAGATCCGGAAAGCTCTTTATATCTATAAGCTTTGTGTAGTTGCTACCGTCTGTAGAGTGCATGAGAAACACTCTAAAGGTGCTTATTGCCATATTTTTACTCCTTCTTAGTTCTAACGTCTATAAACCGTCAAATCCGTTGCCACCAACGCGTTGTAGCGGCCCGTCATACGGTATATATCCGTTGTGTTGGGTGTTGGATTGAGAAAATTTCTCACAAACCCCATGTTTTGCATTTGTTCGTCAATAACTTTGAAAATTTTCTTACACTCACCTTTTTTCCCCGTACTCAGATTTGAATAAACGTCGATTTGGAACATTACGTCTGCATGGTTTTCGCACAGCGTTTGAGTAAGTGTCTGTGTGTTTGTTGTATTGCTTTGTTCCACGATTGATACGCACGGGAAAACAGAAGGCGAAGCAACCGCTTCGCCTGTAAGATATATTCCCGGAAATACCGCTCGTAACGGTGTTGTTAATGCGTTGTAGACAGGGTTTTCTAAGTCAATCAACTGAACACCCCCTTTGCAATGGTAACTGCTTCTTTTGCTAAATCCTGTAGTGTGTTGTACATAAACGGCCTTGACGGCATTCCGGCAGTCCAGCGGAATTGTCCCGCTGTTTCGTCGAAATACACCCACCCTTTATCACCGTGATTGTTTATGTCATAGGCCCACGGCTTTGTCGGATGTGGACTGTCTGCACCTACAACACCCGTGCCAAACTCTACAAACGCAGCCCACGGGCAATTTGTGAAAATTACGCCTTTGTGTTGTTCGACATACATAATTGATTCAATACTGCTTGCAAGTTCACCGGTATACACCGCGTCAAGCGCGATTATCTGCGTAACAGCAATCTCTTCGCCGCGTTCCGTCAACGCTTTAACAAACCTATCTACTTTTTCCAGAAACTCTTTTTTGTATGTCTTGACTTCTTTAATAGCATTGTCAACAGTATCCAGCGTGAAACTGATTTTTTTCACCGCACATCAACCTTCTTTACTGCGATTGAAACACTATTGAGTGAACGTGCGACTCTTGCAACAACATAGTCATGCGGACCGCTCGGTGGTCGCTCTAACCACAATATGCTAAACTCGTCAATTTCTGTTTCCTGCATAACGAGTACACGGTCGTAGTCAAGCGACTCGCCAAAGTTCATTGTTTCCGTTTCGCCTTTTGCGGCTGAAATGTTTGCTTTTGCCGGAACTGGTTCGCCATAGATAAGCCTTTGCTCACTTGTTTCATTGCCATATTCGTCTATAATCGGCTCACTTTTGACAAACAAGGCGTAAAAAAAAGGCGTTTGGTTTCTAACTAGTGTTCTCATCGTGCAAGTCCTACAACCGGCGCTACTTCGCACAATAGCGATTGAGACAATGTTCCACTTTCGTAATGACGGTTTATCCCGTTTTCCGTGTGGATTGTTTGTCCTTCGGCACCGCGTTTGTTGTACATTTCAACCGCTGCTCTCAGAATCCAATCTGTCCAGCGTGGCGCAATTATAGGTTCTCCGTGAGCGTCTACAGGATATTGGGATGTTGGCCAGCGTCTTGCCAGAAATGTTTCACGCGCACTATACAAATACTCTGTAAGCAATGCGTCTTCATCGAAGTCGTCAATTCCTAACCGTGTCTTAAGTCTCGCCAGCCATTCATCCATAATTATTCTCCTTCGCTTTTTGTTTCAGCCTTTCGTTTAGGTTTTTCTGCCTGCGTCCAACCGCTCTTCACGAATGCCGCAAGTTGGATTTCACTATTAAGCGTCATTTGAACTCCGTCTTTTTCAACTGTATACATATACGCCACCGATTAAGCGCTCTTAGATACGTAGACTGCGTTTTTCTTGTTCGCGAGCACAAACGTATCGTGGTAAATGCGCCCTTCTACCAGGTTGCCGCTGATACCGGGAGGGTTAACATGGATTTGCATTTCCACGAGCTTTACGGGCGACGTCGCTGCTACCGGATGCACAAGAATGAACTGTGTGTTTACAGGTAGATATGACGCTGGAACCGGTATAAGCGGGATGCCGTCTACCATGCCCATAACGCCGGTTGTCAACATTGCCTGTGACATGTCTCCCTGCTTAACAAAGTTCTGATCAAGCTTCAACAGGTTGAAATATCCGTAAGAGAGATATGCTATACGTCCTGCGGCAGGCACTTTGTTGTTGCCCATGTACTCTTGCGCTGCAAGAAACAGCGTGTACGCATTCGCAGTCGTTGCCGGTGCCGTTTCTATATGCCCTGCGTTTGCAGAAAGTTGCGCGATACGATAGGTATCCAACTCCGGAATTGATATCTCATCCAGCTGTCTGCGCAATGCACGAGCGGCACCTTTGACGTTCATCTGATCGATGTCGTTACCACGATCAATTGTGAACGTAAACGCTCTGTCCTGAGTAAGCGTTAGTTCCTGCGTTGTGTCTTGAAGCTCCGTTGGTGTTCCGTACCGGTTTGCGCCGGTTCTCTGATAGTTAACCTGAGGTACTGTTGAAACTGAGTACACNTGGACTGTTTTCACGCCTACCCAGTCATAATCNCGNTTNAANGCGANGTTNGTTACTGTGCCGATTGTGAATCTTTCGTCTACAACCGGTGAGTATTTTTGTGCAAGATTTACTGCCATTTAAGTCATCCTTTCATAAATGCTTCCAGAAATTCGTCTTTTTCTGGACTCTCACCCGTACCGGAAGGCGGCGCGGGCATTTCTTTTATTAATTTCTCTCTTTCGAGCTTTCCAGCTCTGGTTTCCCTTGCTTTGACAAAAGATTTAAGCCACTGGCACCGAGCTGTCGTTTCGTCTTCGTTGTCACTGACAAACGCTGACAACTCGTCCTCAGTCATTTCCTTTTCCGATATGCCTAAATCTGCCAATATGCCTTTTGCCGTTGCGAAATTTGAACGCCGTCTCAAATCTGCTTCCTTTTCGGCAATGCCTTTTTCACGTTCAGCAAGTTGCTCTTCCTGCGTCATCTGCTCCCGCTTTTCAGCCTTGAACTTTGCATTCTCGCTTTTCGTCACAGTGATAACTTTTTCAGCTGCTGCGAGACGCGCGTTCATTGCATCAAGCTTCTGCATCAGTTCATCAACGTTAGGCATGTCGGCAGGCGCGGCAGTAGTCGGGGTGCCCTCGGGTGGTGTGTTCGGCGCGGGTGGTGTTGCTGTGGGTTCTGCTGTTGTTTCAATAATGTCATCCATAATGATTTCCTTCCCGACACATCCGAGTTTTACGACTTCGCAGGTCGCTCATGTGCCGTTTGTATTTATGTAAAGGCGCTAAGCCTGAACAACGGGCATAGAAAAACCGTCTTCTACAAGCGGCTCTTTTTTGCTTTTTAAATAAACAGCTGTCGGATCACTAAACAACTCGCACACTTCAAAGGCGTCTTCGCCGTTCACACCAACTCTTACCAGTGTTTCAAGTGTTTGCGATTTAACAAGCATGTTGTCGTTTCTGTTTCGTGTAAACGATATCGCGATATCTCGCAACGTTAAGTCTTTAATTTCTTCTGCCGCTGCCGGAATGTCCCGGCATATCCTGAGCACTATTTTTAGATACTCAATCTCAGATTTTCGGAAAATCTTTTCAGTAGACTTGGCTCTGGCTTCTGCTGCACCCCAGCCGTCTCTTAATACTACGGCCTGTCCGGTATCGCCGCCGCCT
>JGI994J12354_10005816_pt1 | contig 10487 bp, 7 predicted proteins | sample IntmicLarv3ML3BL_FD_12354 | JGI IMG/M metagenome (IMG submission 12354)
TATTTTCTCCCCAATCGCCCCATGACCAGTCGCCGCTTCTCTCTATTGCCATACCGTCTTGGTCAACCTGCCATACTTCGTGCAGATACCTGTGTAAACGGTCATAAATCACCGGAACGAAACTGCTGTCGGCGCTATAAAAATATTGCGTATAAAAACCGTACCAGCTTACAGAAGCAAGCATTTGCAACGGCAACTCCCTGTTCCAGTTTCCGGCCGGGGCAGGAGAAAATATTACTCCGTCGGCACGCTGCCAGTTCATAAGTTCGTGTATACCTTTGTATGCCATCTTATGCGATGGAGGCGTAAGTGCATAAAATGTCTCTCCAAGCTCGTTTACCTCATCGCCCCACCATTGCGAACGCTCACGGTCAGGGCAATCCATATATGTGTCGCGCATGGTTACGTACAAAGTACGTGCAGAACGTTTCCATAACTCATTATAAAACGGCTCATTACACTTGAACGGCTCCACAAATTCCGCGTTATACCCCGTTTCCCTGTATTTAACCTCCAGAACTTCCACTCCTTCGGGTATCACATACCATACTTCGTGCCCGTTCATCCAGCCAAGACTTTCATATTCCTGCTCTCCGTCGCGTGTAATATATTCGCCACGTACATTCGGAGAGCCGCCTCCGAGATAATTATCCATCTGCATCTTTATCATCTTACCCTCCGGCGCTTTTACCTTAAAATAAGGTGTCACATGACAGTTATACGGCAAACTGCAGAACAGCGTATCGCCTCCGGGCGATTTGCGGATATTCGTATAATCAGTCAGGCCATAGTCTTTAAACAAAGGTATTGGGCGTTTCACCAACCTGCCGATTTGAGTATCTTTCACATCATCAATATGCGATATACCGGAAAGCCGCCTCCCCGAAAACGATTTTTTGTTCCAGTCTTTCACTTCTCTGCGTGCATCAAAACGGATATTGCTTTCCGGAAGACGATAATTGGGATGAGGCGCTTCAGTATCCTGAAACGCAGTGTAATACATTCCTCTCCATGTGTCGTCCGAAACGATTTCTATACCCGGAGCCGTTGCTTCGAATAATAATCCTGCCGTACCGCTATTCATATGGCTAAAACCGTTTTTTCCGAAATGCCACACGAGCACAGCTATCGTATTATCTCCTTTTGTAAGGAACGGAGCGATATCCACCTCATCATAATATGTAGCGTTTCGCGCCGGTCCGCGTTTCAATCCGCCCTCAAAAACAACCAACCGGTCGTTAATCCAAAGCCAATACTTCGAATCAACGGCTATACGAGCAATCAATGAACCGGGGATATCCGTCAACGAAACATCCTTACGAAATATCATCCATGTATTTGGCTTACTCTGGGATTGTTCGAAACTAATCCACTTTCCTTTCCAATTTATTTCAGCCTCAGGCTTCTCCGCCCCAAAAATTACTGATGAACAGTAAGCGATAAATAGTGCAAAAAACAAAAATTTTTTCATAGAATTAAGATTACGGGTTTTATCCGGTAAAGGTAATCTTAATATTTCATTTTCTCAAATTTTTTCATTCGAGCGTATATGCCTATCGAACATCGTCTAATATTTTATCTTGGATATTCCGTCCACCCTTCCAAAGAATTACATCCGGTAAGATTCAAGCTTTTAATATTCCACAAGCTTAATTTTTTCATATTTACGCAATTACTGAAATCTGCATCAACCGGCTTTGATGAGTATCCGTTTGTAACTTCAAAACTCTCCAGGTTCTGTAAACCGGCGGCATTTATTATTCCCAAATTATTACTATCATTAACCAGTACCTTCTTTAGCTTACTGTACGGTTCGAGTTCAAGTGCGTCAATACCACACATGGAAATTGTTAATTCAGTAAGGTTCTTACAGTTTGTTATGTCAAAACTTACAGAATAATATTCTCCATCATTTCTCCATCCTTGTAAATATAAGCTTTCTATCAGAGTGTTACTGCTAAAGTCATAGTTTTCATTATCTTTCATCATAATCCATACATTCTTCAACAATGTATTGTTTTTAAAAGACAATACTCTGCCTTCGTAACTATGAAACTGTAATGTTTCTAAAGCAGTATTATTCGAAATATCCAGTATCCCTTCGCATATGTAATGTAGAATTTTTAATGCTTTGTTCTTTGAAAGATCAACCGCGTGTCCGGAAGTCCATGTAAACTCTTCTAACGCTGTACAATTGCTTAAATCAACACTACAATTAAGGTATTCACACTTGAGGATTTTTAATTTTGTACTCTTTGTAAGGTCTAATGTATTGTTCCGGGCCTCTCCATTACCTTTGATTATGAGCAATTCCAAATCAGGTAAATTGGTTATATTCAGATTTTCGACATACGAAACATCAAGAACTCTTAATGGTATATTGTTAATTGTTAAATCTTTGATCTCTTTATCGCAATAAAACTCTTCGAGCTGCTGAAACTCATTAAAGTTAAAAGATTTGTTATATAAAAAAGTATTTGTTATATTGATGATTTTCAATTTTTTATTATTTGAAATATCCGGAGATTCCAAAGAACTGTCGCTGCAGTCAAGCACTTCCAACTCCAAATTATTGTCTATGTTAAACGTATAGCTTATGCCTTTACAATATAACTCTTTCAATTTTATATTTTTAGAAACATCAAGTTCCCCAACAAAAATATAATTGATGTTCAGTTTTTCCAATGAAGTGAAATGCTCTAACCCTTCTAAAGAATTAATACTTCGTTCGTTACTCAAATCAATTTCTTTTACATTCTTAGCTTCTTTCGTACTTATAAATCCATCCAGATCAGCGTCGAAATTTCTTAATAAATAGTCGCGAAATACCATATCCGGAATTTCACTACTCGGAATCTTTTCTATATCGTCATCACTACACCCAACAAATGTAAAGCTTATAAATAAGACTATCCCTATCAAATTTTTTACTGTTTTCATACTATTTTACCTTTTTTTGATTCGCAAAAATACGTTTTCAAAACGAAATTTGCCTGAGATAAAGTATATCGCCTTATGAATATTTATCAAAACCGTTCTTATTGTGTACCAAAACCCTTTTTCCGCCATTAAATCCTATTGAACGCGCCCAAATAACGACATTTTTCTTAAATTTTTTCACTCGCTACTTTCATAAACATACACTCCTACCCTTGCTATACTCATGGAGGTGAATATCCCGAAAGCATTCCGGATAAAACTTACAGGGTTTGCCAAGTCTGAAGAGCTTACTCGTTCAAACAGTTCGGCATAATCTTCATCGACACGGTAAATGTATATCCAATGCGTACCGGTCGACCTGAAATCGCGGGCGGTCGCACGGTAAGTATTACCGCGGAAAGGTTGCATCATACGCCTGCCGAAGATACCGAATGACGGCATATCGGAAACATTGGGGCTTTCTATATATACCTGATAATAATTGTTGCCGGGGTCATCCCATGATACATTAACGACTTCCGCAGTATCCGACATATCCCACATATAATACGATGTCAGCGCAAGACTTTCAGGCTCGACACGGAGGTTTCTGACCTGCGCCGGAATTGTTGTTGTGGCTTCGATACTTTTCCCGTTGTGGTCAAACTGCAAATCGTAGGTCTGCCCTTCGCGAAGAGTATCCGTCGTTAGTTGATATGTTCCGGAAGTCGTTTCCTCCAACAGTTCACCGTTTATTTTGATATTCAGGCCGGAAACAGGCTTTGACAGCTTGACCTCATCGTTTTTTAAATATACTTCCATGCTGTATACATTTACCGAAAGGGTGTTCGAGCCTTCCTGCAGATAGCTTTCGACAACAGGCGTATCCGTTTCTATACTGTAATCCATTAATTGTTCGCCGCAGCCCGATAGAGTTATCAGAAATAAACAGACTGTAAAAATTATGTTATAAGTCTTTGCCATGATATTTTATTTTAGTTGAATACTTAATGTTACGTTAGGCGTAAGCCCCAACAAATTGATATTCGTTTCCGTTATTCCGTACATTTTGTCGAAAGCATATTCACGATACCAAACGTTTGAATAATCATAAACGTTAAACAAGGAAACGCTAATGCTTGATTTGACCTCTTTAATAAAAGACAGGTCATATTTCGCCAACAAATCTAAACGATGGTAATCGGGATAGCGGGCATTGTTCTTTTTATCAACAATAATGAAGCTCACGGAACCGCTGTTGGGCGTTCCGAGCGTATATGCACCTATCGGTTCGGTGTACGGTTTACCTGTAGCATAAATCCATGATGCGGATATTGTCAGGTCACGTATAGGCTTGTACGTCAAGACCGTTTTAAATTCATGTGTTACATCCTGATTGGCAGGGAAATACCCTTCGCCGTAAACCGGGAAGCTATAACGCGTTTCTCCCAAGGTGTAACCTATCCATCCGGTCAGTATACCATATTTCTTTTGGAGAAGAAAATCTATTCCGCGGGAATAACCTTTTCCCGTATAGAAAAACTCCCGGTAACCCGAATTACTGCTGAACGACGGAGCAAAGCGCAGTGTATACTCACTCAGATTGTCAAGTTTTTTATAATACGCTTCAACATCGAAAATAAAACCTCTCGTTTCGTAGCTTCCTCCTGCAAGGACGTGGATTGCACTGCTAACGGGTATACCCTCATCGCCTGACAAAAGCCATATATCGCGGCTTCCTGCCGAAATATCTTCACGTACAATACGGTTTACGAACTGATAGTAATACCCTGATGAGGCTTTCAGTTTAATTTTGTTACTTACTTTGTAGAACGCCTGCATACGAGGCTCGGCATATATTTGAGAAGTGACATCATAAAACGACAGGCGAACACCCGGCAATATAGTGAATCTTTCATTTATCGTCCAACGGTCCTGAGCATAAGCAGAAAACAGGTTTCCGTTGTTTTTCATATTCAGGATATTGGACGTATCACTTTGTGCATAACGGTAATCGATATTATAATTTGAATAGTTAAGTCCGAACTCCAGCTTGTTATTGCCGTTTATTTTATACTCGTTATCAAATTTCAGTGAATAATCCCACAGGTTATTATGTTCATCGGTATTCATATCGAACATAACAGCCGTGCTTCCGAAAGTGTTTGTCGTACTGTTTTGACGGTCGCGCAAACTATAATATTTGGAGAATGAAGCAAGAACATTGGAGTAAAAGCGGTTATCCCAATTTCTGGACCATTTAAGGCTGCTCCCGATATTTCCCCAGTTTGTTTTATCCGTGATACTGCCGCTCGTGTACGAACTGCCGAACCCTTCACGGGAGTTGTCGAGGATATCTTCACCGTTGAAAAAACTCAGTGAAACAATATCACGCTTTGTAACGTTATATGTGAATTTTGCATTCAAGTCGTAAAAATACGATTTGGGTTTTTGTTGGTTTCGCATATTGAAACGTCCGCCACCACCGCCTCCCGGCGGCTGGTTATTATTTTCGGAATAAACGTTTGTAAACTTATCATACATAAAACTTTGGAACGAACGTCGCCCGGCAACGAAAATCGACCCTTTTTCATTCTTCAGCGGAATCTCCGCAAACGCGTTAAACCCCAAAAAACCTATGTCTCCACCGATATTCAGTACTTTATCGTTTCCCGTTTTTCCGATAATCTCCATTACGCTCGACAGTCGACCGCCATATTTTGAATCGAATCCGCCCTTATGCAGTTGTACGTCTTTTATCGCATTAGTATTAAAAGCGCTGAACACCCCCATCAGGTGTTCCTGATGATAAATTGTAAAACCGTCGTATAAAACAAGGTTTTGGTCGGGCGTCCCTCCACGCACGTACATCCCCGCCGACGATTCGTTGCTTGCCGATATACCGGGCATCAACTGAAACGTGCGAAACAAATCCTTCTCCCCCAAAGCCGGCAAATCGGCTATTTTCGCGGCAGTAGTCTGAATGATGCCTATCGAAAGCTCCGGTATCTTCAACACATCTTCGCGCTCGGCAACAACAACAACTTCGTCCAACATGTTTATTGCCGGCTGCAACTCCACGAACAAACTATTCACATCAATATCCGGTGACAGATAAAATCGTTGCGTTTCGTATCCCAAATATCTGAAAACCAAAACCTCTGTATCTGTAGGAACATTGTACAAGGTAAAATATCCGTCAATGTTCGTTGCGGTAGCAATAGTCACATGTCCTTCAACATGAACTGTAGCGAATGGCAGAAACTCCCCGTTCGTCTGGTCTTTGATTCGCCCCGTGACAGTCAGCTTATGTCGACTTGCATTACCCTCGTACCGCTTGTTTTCCTGCATCGTACGATTCTTGGGCAGATTTTTCGTCAGGACAATACAATAAACACCTTCTTCATCAACATAATACGACAAGTCTTTATGGTCGCGGAAAACAATGTCAAAGGCAAACAGCCTTTCAACCCCCAGATATAAATAGTCATATTCATACTTTGAAACTAACGCGGAATCGTACTTCAAATGCATCCCGTACTTCGTCTCAAAATCTTTCAGAACCTTCGGCAAAGGCGTACCAAAATAATTCTCCCGAACCAAAACCGTGTCTGCATCATTGTTCTGTCCAAAGCTTTGGAAACAGACAACCATTGCAAACAAAATTGTCAACAACTTCTTCATCTTCATTTTAGTGTTTTTTGAATTAATAATAAAACCCGGCGTAAAGTAACACAGAAAGTCTCGTCACCGGAATAAAATTGGGTGAACAGCAGGAACAAATAAGTATCCGACAATTTGATGTCTTATCACGGCGTCGTTTTTATTAAAAAAAATCTCTTTACATTGTTCAGCTACCTCGTAAGCCCACTTTTTTATACAAAAACCATTTTGTTTTTGCCGTTCACCCAAAAAGAGATTTTTTGCAACCTCTTCTTTCTTTTTTTGCAAAAAAAAATTTACCTATGAAGAAGATATTATTTTTTACGTGTATAATACTATGCTCGTTTATACTTACTCCGTCAAGCATCAACGCTCAGGTAGGACCTCCGGTCGATGCATCGGAAAATGCCGGCGGGTCGAAAAAAATCAATTCCATCACCGAGATACCCGGGATTAGCCTCAAGCAAAGATTGGATATAGGGCCTGTTCTATTAAAAGAAGAAGAAAAAATTAATACTCAAATGCGAACAAAAGAACGCCTTTCCGAAAAAGAAAAAAAATTTGCCGATAACGAAAAGAAAAAAGATAAAATACAAGGAAAGATAGAAAAGACAGACAAAAAGATTCTGAAATACATAGAAAAATCGAACAATAAAGTAAGGAAAATACTAACGGAGGAGCAATACCGAATCTTCATCGACAACAGAGCTGAACTGCTACACAGAACAGACCTGCCGACGCAAATCAATAATAACACAAACGTTCGTCCACGCGGTGAAAGGCCTCCAGGTGGAGGACGACCGCCCGATACAGGCGAAGGACGTCGTTTCGGAGGCGGAGGTGGAAGAAGATAGCCTTATTTAGAAGGCTCTGTTGGCGGAAAATACAACACCAACCGCACACCCGCACACACCCTCAAGACAATATTTTTTCTATTTTTTTGATGTTGTTTTTCCATTTATTTGGATTTATTTCTTTCAACCTGTTGCCTATATGCTTTATTCATAATTTGCTAAATCTCGTGGTATTGTCATTTGATATTTTGAGTTATATACTCCGTTTTTTACCATTGAGCGTTTGCCTTTGCCCATGTCTATTTTAGATAAATCCAAATCTTCAAGCCACGAATGACCTGCTTTTTCTGCCATATAGAGAAATAAACGTCTGACTTTTATCGACTTGCATTCCTCTAATAATTGCTGTAACAAATTGGGTCTTAAGCCATTGAGCATTTCCATAACCTGATATAAATCAGTAAGATTGTAGTATTTTGGTGCAAGGTCTAAGCTTTCTAAAAACGCTCTTTCGGGCGAAGAAACCGCTATTTCAAAATTATTTTCATTGATTTTTGTTAATCCCGTTTCGCTAAATTCGTAATATTTTTTTAGAATTTCAACGCCCCAATCGTATTTTGAAAACCATTTTGGGAACCATTCACCACGAGGACAATAAACTACTATTGTTTGCCTGCCCAACGGAACATAATGTGAAAAACCTCGCATTTCCAAAGCCGACAAAGCACCTACATGAAATTTTTTGTTTAATTGGGTGTTAAAGCACGACAATGCGTTGAACAAAGTCGGCTTTTCGTTTGTTCTGTACATCACGCCTTTGTCTATTGCCGTGAGCCATTGTGAATTACGGTAATGTCTTTGCAAAAAATAAGATATTCCGTTTTCGTTTAACCACGAGCCAAAGTATAACGCCCCCGACGGAAGTTTTTGCAGTAACGAGTTTATTTTTGTTTGTCCATTTGTATTCATACTGCAAAATTACATAAATATTTAAACTCGACAAAATTTTATTCGATTTTTACAAAACTGTGGTTGAAGGCGTCCATAAAAAGTACCTCTATTCTTTCAACACCGCCATCTTATTCAAAAAATCTTTTCTGAATGTGCGGCCGATAGGCGCATGAATCTTATCTGTCACAACGACCTCATTATTAAATGATTTTATTCTGACAACCGGAATGATAAACGACTTATGGATGCGAATAAACCCTGAATCCGGTAATAAACTCATAATGCTTTTCATTGTCATGACAGGCATAAAAGTTTTCGTTTGAGTAACAACTTTGACATAGTTGTCGAAGGCTTCGATATACAAAATATCGCTTACCGGCAGTTTGATATTTTGGTAATTACATCTGAACGCAAGGGTATCTGTCACAGGAGGCGGCAAGATTGTATTTTGAGAGAGTAAAAAGCGTTCTTCCGCTTTGGTGTATGCTGTCATAAAACGGTCAAACCCAAACGGTTTCAAAAGATAATCCACTACATTCAACTCAAATCCTTCGACGGCATATTCTCTGTGTGCTGTGGTGAAAATTATCAAACTATCCTGCTTCAATTCCTTAGCAATATTGATTCCGGAAATATCGGGCATACGGATATCGAGAAAAAGCAACTCCGGCCGCATGGAACGAATATACGAAATCCCGTCGAGCGGGTCGGTATACGAGCCTATTAACCGCAATGACGGTACACGGTCACAATAACCGCTCAAAACCTTCAGTGCTAACGGCTCATCATCAATAGCAATACACCTCATGCAATACGGATTTGTAGTTTTACACGGTAAGCAGAGCTGTCCTCGCTTATTTCAAGCAAATATCGTTCAGGATACATTAATTCTAAACGCTTGCGGATATTTTCTAATCCCACTCCCGACGAACGGGCGTTGTCTTTCGTTGCGGGAACAATCGAATTGTCACAGGCAAAACTTAATAAACCGTTATCCATGCTTATCCCGATATTGATAAAACAGTTTATATGTGCGCTAATGCCATATTTAAAAGCATTTTCAATAAAAGGAATAAAAGTAAGAGGCATAATCGAATGTGAACTGAAATCACCCTCTTTTATAAATTGCAATTCAAATTTCTCCGATGTCCGTAAGCTTTGAAGGTCAAGATATTCTTCCAGCATCTTGATTTCTTTTTCCATCGGTATAAAATCCGATTCGCTTTCGATAAACACAAACCGAAGAAAATCGGACAATGACAAAACCGTCTTCGGAGCTTTATCATCCTTACTCAAGGTCAGATAATAAATGCTGTTCAGGCAGTTAAACAGAAAATGCGGATGAATCTGCGATTTGAGGAACGAAAGCTCCGCCTGTATCTTTGACTTTTCCAACTCCTGCAATTTCTGTTGTTCACGATACCATTGTTCGAGAACTATCAATCCCGTGCTTATAATGAATACAACGAGAAACTGAATGAAATAAGTATAAAAACTTAGCCTCTGCATCATCTCATGCGGTCGTAAGCGCGGAGAAAAATCGCGCGGAGAAGAAAAATTGGCAGACCTGTTCGGGCGCATCTCGTCAGGTGGCATCATACCATCCGGATGCATCGAAAAAGGGGGTCTATACTGACGGATGGAATCAATAAGCTCCGGCGGAAACGGACGGTCCTGCGGGCGAAAACCATAAAAAGAGCGAACAGACCACGGAAAAACAAAACAAATCATCGCAAGAAAAAGAAGTGAAACACCTATAAACGCCACAATCTTTTTCCTTGACAACAAACGCGGCACGAACAAATGCATGTTCAGGTAAAAATAGCCTACCAACAGCAAAACATTGCCAATAAGAAACAACGGAATCCTCTGAATCAACATGGATAATTCCGTGTTCTCCAAAAATAATACCTTAATAAAAATAGCCCATCCGATAAGATGGATAATCACTATCAATAATGCCTTTTTGTTTTTACTTAAATTCATTTGCTCACGATTTTCATTTGATAATATTGCGAAAAAATTTGTTTTACCTCCATATATAATACCGGCCAAATTTACTGCTATTTTCCAAAAACAATAGGAATAGACAAAAATAATCAACGAAACTCACTTGCTAACTAATTTTTTAGTTGTACATTTGCAACAAAATTAATAAAT
>JGI994J12354_10005817_pt1 | contig 10485 bp, 9 predicted proteins | sample IntmicLarv3ML3BL_FD_12354 | JGI IMG/M metagenome (IMG submission 12354)
CGTTCGCCTGACGGCCAACATCGATCCGCTCTACCGCCCAAGCGGCTACTACCGTAACGCAACCCGAATCTTCCCCCGCTACTGGTACTGGTTCACCTCACTGTTTGCCGCAGTCGGAAGCTTTTTGTGGGCACGGGGGCAGAAGGGGAACGGCAAGGCGTAAAAACTTTAGCAAAAAAGAAAAGCCCACCCGAAGATGGTGGGCTTTTGTGTAGTATAGGAAGATGAAGCCAAGATAAAATAATAAAGTTTTTCAGGGAGGGGGTGCAGGGGGAGGGAGATTTTTCAAAAATGTCCCTCCCCTGCAAAAAGCCATCCAACGCAATTACTTGACCGACATCACCACGCCTTCGCCCGATGAGCGGCTTTGGGGCGCGGTTAACAGCCCTTCGGCGATACAGGCCTCGGCGACTTGGTGCGTGAGGTTGGTTGCTGCCAGCGTGGCGTAAAAGGGGTATTCGGCGATCAGGTGAGGTGGAACGTCGCGCTTGATGTGGGCGTGCAGATCATCAGCAATGCGCTGTGCAATGTCATCATGGTTCAGCATGCCCAGCAAGGTGCGGAAGCGCGGCAGGTCGTCCTCGTGGATGACAATGATGTTGGGCAGCAGGATGTCGCCATCTTGGTGCAGGTACCCGCGGGCGATGGCCTTGGCGGCGATTTCGCGCTCATCCTGGGTCAGTGCAGTGGTGTCAAGCCCCTTGATGGCCCGAATGGTCATCATCAGCAGGGGATCGGAGACCAAGTCGTGACTGCAATCAAAGCCATCCATGTACGGGCCGTCAAGGTTGGTGACAAAGGCGAGTGAATAGCCGCAGTCGTTGGGGTTGAGGTGGCCGGTGATCCCGTTGCAGCTGTAGCTCAGGAAGGCCGGACGATTTTCGGCAGCGATGCAGGCAAAATCGCAGACCCTGTCTACGGGCAACTCGACATCGGCGAAATACTTGTCCCGCAACTGCGCCGAGACGGCATCGCCCAGCCGGAACACCACCCACGTCAGCAACGACCATAGAATGAAGCGGGTGTCGGTTTGGGGTGAAAGATAGGGGAAATTGAGGATGTGCTCGCGGTTTTGGGCGAGGCAATCAGACAGCGCGGCGCAAAGAGCATCCAGGTGGCGGGCGTAGACCTGCGTTGTGGCCTGATAGGCGGGGACATCCAGGATCAGACAGTTGGCGATGTAACGATCGGGCCCGCTCTTGCGCAAATAGCCCCGCTCGCCGTTGATACCGTTAACTTGGATGGCCAGTTCCTCCTCGACATAGGGCAGGGGAACGTTGAGGGTTTCGGACAACTCTTTGGCCGTCTTGGCCTGGTTGCGGCACAGGTAGATGAGGTTCTGCGAAAGGGCGCGGGTGGCCAGCTGGCGAGGATCGTTGCGGACATCGCCCGAGCTGATGGGGATCAGGGTCATGGGTTTTAGGGTGAAATCGGTTTTCATGGGAGCCTCCTTGATTTGTTTGCGGGCGGTAAACAAGCGTTGTTTGACGGCGGTTTGGGAGATGCTGAATTGTGCGGAGATCGCGGCGACGCTTTGGCCGTCGAGGTAGTAGGATACCATGACATCGCGATAGCTCTTGGTCAGGAAAGCCATTTTGCGCAGAATGGCTTGCAAGCGCTGTTGATCCTCCTGGGCGTCGAGTATCTCGTCGATGGGGGAGGGATAGAGATGCAAGGCGGTGTTGGCGGCGGGCAGAGCGACCACGTGTTGGCGGTCGGTCTTGCGCTTTTGACAGAAGTCGGCATACACCCTGCGGGCCACCGCCCAGACATAGGCGCGGGGATGATCGATGTGTTGGGTGCGCCGCGCGCCGGACAGTACGTTGAGGATGATGTCCGAGCACAGGTCTTGCGCCGAGTAACTGTCACTGCAACGCGTGTAGGCAAAACCGTAGAGCTTGTCCAGAAACGCTGGATCTTCTAAAAGGTGGATGATGGCGTCGCAGCCCATTGTGGCCCTCCTTTGTAATGGTGTCGCGCGCAAACCGTTCGCGACCGGTTTGTGCTGATATAGTCGGGAAAAGTGGCGGATGGTTAGGCTCCATGAAGGAAAATATAACAAAAACCCCAAGCCAAAAGGCCTGGGGTTTTGTGGGCGGGAGAATTACTTTTTGGTCGACAGCTTTTCGGCGATGAATTTGGGCACTTCTTCGTACTGCGCAAATTGCATCGTGAAGACGCCGCGGCCTTGGGTGCGGGAGCGCAGGTCGGTGGCGTAGCCGAACATCTCGGACAGCGGCACCATGGCATTGATGGCTTGGGCGCCCGCGCGGGCCTCCATGCCTTCGATGCGGCCACGACGAGAGGACAGGTTGCCCATAACGTCGCCCATGTAATCCTCGGGCGTGACGACCTCGACCTTCATCACGGGTTCCAGCAGGGCAGGGGAGGCCTTGGAAGCGGCTTCTTTAAACGCCATGGAACCGGCGATCTTGTAGGCCAACTCCGAGGAGTCGACATCGTGAACCGAGCCGTCGACCAGCGTGACCTTGAAGTCCATGACTTCGTAGCCGGCCAAGGGGCCGTTGCGGCAGGCTTCGCGGATGCCGTCGTCGATGGGGCCGATGAACTCTTTGGGAACGACGCCGCCGACGATTTTGCTCTCAAAGACGTAGCCCGAACCGGGATCCAGGGGCTCGATCTCGATGACGCAGTGACCGTATTGGCCGCGGCCACCGGTTTGGCGGACATAACGGCCCTCGGCGCGAGCGGCTTTGCGGATGGTTTCGCGATAGGCAACCTGGGGCGCGCCGACGGTCGCCTCGACCTTGAACTCGCGCATCATACGGTCGACGATGATCTCCAAGTGCAGCTCGCCCATGCCGGCGATGATGGTCTGCCCGGTCTCGACGTCGGTGTAGGTGCGGAAGGTAGGGTCTTCTTCGGCCAGCTTGGACAGGGCGATGGACATTTTCTCTTGCCCGGCTTTGGTGCGCGGCTCAATGGCAACGCGGATGACCGGATCGGGGAAGTCCATGCTCTCAAGCACGATCGGCTCATTCTCCAGGCACAGGGTATCGCCCGTGGTGGTGTCCTTGAGGCCGACGATGGCGCAGATGTTGCCGGCGGTGATCTGCTCGATCTCCTCGCGGTGGTTGGCGTGCATCCGCAGGATGCGCCCGACGCGCTCGCGGCGGCCACGGGTGGAGTTATAAACATAGGAACCCGAGTTGAGGGTGCCCGAGTAGACACGAACGAAGGCCAGGCGGCCGACGAAGGGGTCAGTCAGGATCTTGAAAGCCAGCGCAGCGAAGGGGCCGTTGGGATCGCTGACACGCTCTTGCACCTCATCGGTGCCGGGGATGGTACCCGTGATTTGGGCAACCTCCAGCGGCGAGGGCAGGTAGTCAACGACGGCGTCGAGCAGCTTTTGCACGCCTTTTTTGCGGTAGGAAGTACCGCACACCACGGGGATGACGTTCATGGTCAGCGTGGCTTTGCGGATGGCCAGCTTGATCTCGTCAAGCGTCAGCTCGTTGCCCTCGAGGTATTTTTCCATGATCTCGTCGTCATAGACGGCGACTTCCTCCAGTAGGAAGGCACGGGCATCCTGGGCGGCCTGCATCATGTCGGCGGGAATGTCTTCCTCATCGATTTGCTTGCCTTGGTCGTCGCGATAGAAAAAGGCGCGCATGGCGACCAGATCGATCATGCCCTGAAAGTTGTCCTCGGCACCGATGGGCAACTGGATGGGCACGGGGTTGGCCTGCAGACGCTCACGCATCATGTCGACCACGCGCTGGAAGTTGGCACCCATGATGTCCATCTTGTTGACGTAAGCCAGGCGGGGAACACCGTACTTGTTGGCCTGACGCCAAACCGTCTCGGACTGGGGCTCGACGCCGCCCTTGGCACAAAACACGGCAACGGCACCATCGAGCACACGCAACGAGCGCTCGACCTCAACGGTGAAGTCAACGTGCCCGGGGGTGTCGATGATGTTGATGCGGTGATCCCGCCAGGTGGCGGTGGTGGCGGCGGAGGTGATGGTGATCCCGCGCTCCTGCTCCTGGGCCATGTAGTCCATGGTCGCGGTGCCTTCGTGCACTTCACCGGTGCGGTGCACCATGCCGGTGTAGAACAGGATGCGTTCGGTGGTGGTGGTTTTACCGGCGTCGATGTGGGCCATGATGCCGATATTACGGATGATGTTCAAATTCTCTGCCATGGTTTTACGGTCTCCTTAGCTTGCTCCGGCAACTCGCCAATGTGCACCGTGAGATTTGTCACGGTGCACATCTTTAGTTTATGTTGATTGCGGAGAAAAATACGCTCAGCAACTGGTTTTTTGCCCGAATGAGATTACCAGCGGAAGTGAGCAAAAGCCTTGTTGGCTTCGGCCATGCGGTGGGTGTCGTCACGGCGTTTGACGGCCGAGCCGGTGCCGTTGGCGGCGTCCATGATCTCACCGGCCAGGCGCTCGGTCATCGTGCGCTCGGAACGGGCGCGGGAGAAGTCGACCAGCCAGCGCAGGCCCAGGGCCTGGCGACGCTCGGGGCGGACTTCCACAGGCACTTGGTAGTTGGAACCACCGACGCGGCGGGCTTTGGTCTCGACGACGGGCATGATATTGCCCATGGCCTGCTCGAAGACTTCCAGGGCATCACGGCCGGTTTTGGCGGCGACGGATTCAAAGGCGTCATAGCACACGCGCTGAGAAACGCCCTTCTTGCCCTTGAGCATGACCTTGTTGATCAACTTGGTCACCAGAACCGAACCATAGATAGGATCGGCCAAAATTTCGCGCTTGGGTACATTACCACGACGAGGCATGTCGTTATCGCTCCTTACAACTTAAAATGAGATGGGTGGGGGAGATTACTTCTTGCCCCGCTTGGCACCGTACTTGCTACGGGCCTGGCCGCGCTTGGCGACGCCGGCGGTATCCAGCGTGCCGCGGATGATGTGATAGCGCACACCGGGCAGGTCACGAACACGACCGCCGCGCACCAGAACCACGCTGTGCTCCTGGAGGTTGTGGCCGATGCCGGGGATATAGATGATACCTTCTTCACCGTTGACCAAGCGCACACGGGCAATCTTGCGCAACGCGGAATTGGGCTTTTTGGGGGTGACGGTACGCACCGACAGGCAGACGCCGCGCTTCTGCGGGTTATTCTGCAGAATGGGCGAGTTGGACTTGTAAGTCACTTTCTTGCGGCCTTTGCGAACAAGTTGGTTAATTGTAGGCATTTTGCCCTCCATTGAAAGATAAGTAGAATCCCGCCAACACATCCTAGGCAACCACACTTCGGATGCTATGGTACTTTCGGCGGCGGGCCCGGGCGAAGTCGGCGTGGCACACCTGTCACATCCGCTCGCTGCCTGGCTTGACGCAGCATACGCTACCGCGCGAAAGGTCGCCCCAAAAGGCGTACCCAGATATTATAAGCAGTTAAAGAAAGGATGTCAACAGTTTTTTGGCTATTTGCACATTCGCGCGGGTTTTCCTTGACAGGGAGGCGCGGTTTTTGTATACTAGTCATCGCCTGCCTTCGGGAAGGCCTATCGTATTACTCAGGAGGATCCGCACTATGGTTCGCACATATCAACCCAAAAAGCGCAAGCGTCAGAAAGTCCATGGTTTCCGCCAGCGCATGAGCACCAAGAACGGCCGCAATGTGTTGCGCCGCCGTCGCAACAAGGGCCGCAAAGTCCTGTCGGCCTAAGGCAACCCAATGCACCGCAAATGGCGTATGCGCAAAAATCGCGAATTCGCTTGGGTCTTTCGCAAGGGCAAGGGCGTCGGGGGGAAGTATTTCACCCTGGTGTATCTTCGTGCCCGTGACCAGGTGCACATCGGTTTTTCCGTCAGCAAAAAGGTCGGAGGGGCCGTCGTGCGCAATCGCGTCAAACGCCGCTTGCGCGAGTGTGTTCGGCAGGAAGTCGAGCGCGTCCCCGTTGGCTATCGGCTGATCTTTGTGCCAAAGCCCGAGGCGGCGACGGCGGATTTTTTGCAGTTGCGCCAGGCAGTTCGCGCCCAGATGCAGAAGGCGGGCGCACTGTGAGGGCACTCAACCGGGCCGCGGTCGTGGTCATTGGGTGGTACAAGCGCTGGATTTCGCCTTCGCTCGGCGCACGGTGCCGGTATCTGCCCACGTGCAGCGAGTATGCAGTGCTGTGCTTTGAGCGATTTGGGTTTTTTCGCGCATTGGCATTGACGGCTTGGCGCATCCTGCGCTGTAACCCCTTTAGCAGGGGCGGGCTGGACTTTCCGCCGGGCATGGCGGAGGAATGGGAGAGGGAATGCTGAACAAAATCGTCGCCGATGTGATCAACATCATTTTCTCGCTGGTCCATAACTATGGGCTTGCGATGATCGTGTTTGGCTTGTTGTTGCGTTTTGTCTTGATGCCGCTGGACATCAGGAGTCGCAAGTCCATGCGCGCGATGTCTGCCATCCAGCCCAAGGTCAATGCGATCAACGCCAAGTACGCCAACGATCCGGTTCTGAAAAACCGCAAGATGCAAGAGCTATATAAGGCAGAAAAGGTCAGCCCTATGGCCAGCTGTTTGCCTATGCTTTTTCAAATGCCCCTGATGTTTCTGATCTTTTCGGCCATGCGCAACTATTCGCTGACGGCCTTTTCGCTGCCGCTTGTTTCGGCGATGGAGAGCGGAAACTTTGGTGCGGTTACGGAGATCTTTGATTCGGCCCGCTTTTTGTGGGTACAGAATATCTTTGCGCCGGACACCCTGTTTGGCGCGTATAATCGGCCCTTTTTGATGGGGGAGACCCTGCTCAAAGTCACGGCGAACCTGCCGCGCGGTTTTGTGAGCGTCAACGAACTGACAACCAATGTCGGCCCCGCGCTCGGCGCGCAGATTGGCGTGGCGGGCTCGACCTTTACCTCGGGTTACGATGCCGTGCGATGGAGCTATCTGGCCCAGCCGGATGTGATCGGCAGCAAGCTGAACACCATTGTCAACGGTTTGTTTATCTTGCCGCCGCTGTCGGGTGCTTTGCAGTTCCTGCAGGGATGGCTTGGTCAACGCGCGCAAAAGAAGACGCAGACTGCTCCCTTGGAAGGCCAGGGTCAGGGCAGCATGAAGATGATGATTTATCTGTTCCCATTGATGTCGGTTTGGCTCGGCGCGACCTATTCGTCGATGTTCACCATCTACTGGATCACCACTTCGCTGTGCAGCATTGCCCTGCAGTTGGTCGTTGACTGGCGGATGGATCGCATGGAAAAAGCCAAGGGCGAGCCCGGCGAAGCCACGGTTCGTTCGTGATAGAGGAGGATAAAATGACGAGCGTAGAAATTTCGGCCCGCACGGTGGCGGAAGCTGTCGAACAAGGTCTGAACACCTTGGGCATCCCCACGGACGAGGCGCTCATTGAGGTGCTGGAAGAGCCCCGGCCGGGGTTCATGGGTCTTGGTTCGCGCAACGCAACGGTGCGCATTAGCGTCAAGCCCGAGCAGCCCGTCGCCGCCGCCCCTGCCCCCAAAGCCGCACCCAAGGCCGACAAGCCCCAACCCGTAGCGGCACCCAAGCGCGAGCGCGCGCCGGTTTCGGAAAGTGCCCGCCCCAAGGCGGCTCCGCGCCCCCCGCGCGAGGACAAAGAGTACACCCTGCCCGAGCAATCGGTGCTGGATCAGGTGGCGCAGGATGCCGAGGCTTTTGTACGTGAGTTGCTGGCGAGTATGCAAATCGAAGCCAGTGTCACAAGCGACGTCGCCGACGAAGCGCTGTGGGTTCGCATGGAAGGCCCCCAAGTCGGCCGCATTATTGGCCACCGTGGCGAGACCTTGGATGCTCTGCAGACCCTGGTTACGCAAATTGCCGCCTCGCATTCGGGCGTGCGCCTGCGTTTGGATGCCGAGGGCTATCGCGCCCGTCGTGCCGCTGTGTTGGCCAACTTGGCCAGCGATGCCGCCCAACGCGTGCGCACCACGGGTATGAAGGTCGTTATGGAAGCCATGCCCGCCGCCGAACGCCGCATCATCCACACCAAACTGCAAGAGTACGATGATATCATCACCGAGTCTGAGGGCGACGAGCCTCGTCGCCGGGTTGTGATTTTCCCCAAATAAAAGATTCCATTTCCTCCAAAAACGGGCGATCATGTCATCTAAGGTTGATTTGCTTTGTGAGGTTTGCGATTGAAAAAGCGTTGGATGATCATCGTGGCAATCATCATTGCCGTGCTGTTATTGTTCCCCGTCCCCGATACACATGAAGGATGGTGGATCGGTGCGGTATCAAGCGATTTTGTATAGCGTTACCGACTACCGCGCCATAAGAAGCCCTGGAGAGTATGCGACAGGAGTCGAGGTGAAAATTTTGGGGATTACTGTGTACGACAACAATACAGCTCCACCCTTGACAGAAGGAACCCCAGTATCCTGAAAAATCCTTACTCCAGGGGTTGCGCGCATTCGTCGCGTTGGGAGAATATACGGACAGATAAAAAACCCCTTGCGATCAACTGTCGCAAGGGGTTTTTGCTAATTTTCGTACTCGTTGGCGAATGTCGTTGCTGTCAGATCGAAATCCTCGGGTTCGAAGGGCTGACCTTCGACAAGCAGTTTGACTTGCTGGACGCTTGCGAATTGCTGGGCGGTCAGGCAGATGGCTTGCAGGGCGCTTGCACCGCCGTCAGTCGCTTGCAAGGATTGCAGTAGCGGGGCGGAAAAATCAATGGTCGCAATACCATCTTGGAGCGAGGCGTAGCGCACGACGGTGCCCGCGGGCAGGGCTCCACTGAGCTTGCTGGAAGAGGAGGGCCCGGCGCACAGTTGGGCCATGGCCACTTGCAGGGTGCCGGGGTTTTGCAGATAGCGGTGGACGGGCACCAGCAGGCTGTCCGACATAAAATACAGCGTCACAGGCGATCCCTGTAGCGAAAAGACTGAGGTGTCGATGTTGAACTGGGCCTGGCGGAAGACGCCGGAGGTCTTGGTGGCGTGCTTGAGCTCTTGGATGGGCTGGCCGTTAAAGGTCAGCTTGACGCCGCTGACGCCCTCGCAAGATAGCGCTGTGGATACGACGCCGCGCACCATGTTGCGCTCGGCTGTGGCGGTCAGGCTCTGCCAGTTGCCCGTCAGATCCACGGTCACCATCGCGCCCTCTTGGGTAGCGGAGAGGTCAAAGGAACTTGGCAACACCGAAGCCAGGCTTGTCTTGGCAAAAAAATCGGCGTTTGGTTCGCCTGCCAGTCGGCGGATGCGCTCGGTCACCCCCTCGTCATCGGGCACTGAATGCCAGGTAGGCACCAAATAGCCGCTCTGGGTTTGATACACCAGTTGCATGCGGGCATGGGCGGACGGGCTTTGGGTGGGGATGGTTTCGGTCGGCGGCCGAAGATTAGGCGCGGAACCGCCGCCGCAAGCGGCTAGGGTCAGGGTTGCCAGCAGCATCAAGAAAATCAAACAAAGTTTTCGCACAGGTCGCACCTCCACGTCACGGTGAGAAAACCTATGCGGGGGAGCGGGGCGGTAGAACAAGACGCGCTTTTGCAGGGGGAGGGGAAGGCAGGGCGAAGCCCTGGCGCAAGGGATTGGCAACAACCCTTTGAGTAGCCCAAGCTTTTATAAAAAGCTTGGGCTGTGGGGGAGAATCCCCCCACGTAGGGCCAGACGCCTTAGGAAAAGACGGATCAGTTGCTTGGCTGTAACCCGCGAAAAATGATCTCGGCCAACTCCCGATTGATTCCTGGCACCTGGGCGAAGTCCTCTGCGGTGGCCTCACGCAGGGCGGTCAGCGAGCTGAAGTGCGCCAACAGGGCCCGGCGGCGCGCGGGGCCGATGCCGGGGATGGCGTCGAGCAGGGTGGCCGTCGATTGTTTGCCGCGCAGGGAACGGTGGAAGGAGATGGCGAAGCGGTGGGCCTCGTCGCGCAGACGTTGGATCAGGTGCAGGGCATAGCTGTCGTTTGGCAATAGCAATGGCACGGGATTGCCCGGCGTGAAGATTTCCTCCAGCCGCTTGGCCAGCGAAAAGCAGGGCAGCGACACGCCCACTTCGGCCATGGCCTCCAGCGCGGCGTTGAGCTGGCCGGGGCCGCCGTCGATGAGCAGGACGTCGGGGTGGGGCAGGGAAGGGTCATCGCGCAGTTTGGTCAAGCGGCGGCCGACGACCTCGTTCATCGAGGCAAAGTCGTCCGAGCCGCCGGGGCGTTTGATGCGATAGTGGCGGTATTCTTTTTTGGCGGGCAGGGCGTCGATAAACACCACTTGGCTGGCCACTTGCAGCACGCCAAAGGTGTGGGAGATGTCGTAGGCCTCCATGCGGCGGGGCAGGGTGGGCAGTTGCAACAGCTCTTGTAATTGCTCCAGGGCCCCCATCGTGCGCTGGTGCTGGGCCTGGGCTTGCAGCAACTCCCGCGCCAGGGCCTGCTCGGCGTTCTTGACGGCCAGGCGGCTCAGGGCGGCTTTGTCGCCGCGCTGGGGCACGTGCAGGTCGACGGCCCCGTCACGCTGGTGCACCAGCCACAGGTGCAGGGTGTGCATGTCGGCGGCGGGGGCGCACAGCAGCACCT
>JGI994J12354_10005818_pt1 | contig 10485 bp, 11 predicted proteins | sample IntmicLarv3ML3BL_FD_12354 | JGI IMG/M metagenome (IMG submission 12354)
ATAAAACGCTTTAGCGCTCAAAGCGCAGCAAAGTTTCGCTCTCCCGATGTTTATAAACTTCATAAGAATCGAAATAATGTGAAAATACGATTCTTATGAAGCTTTGGCCTCAAATAATGATAGGAATGGTGATTAGTTTGAGAATATTGGAAGAAAATGAGCTGGAACGAATTGCTGAAGATACTAAACGGCAATGCTCGAAAAGTACAGGAAACGCATAGCTTTAACTGGTATAAAAAACGTGACAATATTCCGTTTTATCTGGCTCACATTGGTGTGGACAAGAACCAAAGAGGTAAAGGAATCTGCAGAAAAATGATGGATTTCGTATTTGATTACATAAAAAAATATAATTCGGAATTGGCCTTGGAAACCTTTAGTGACAGTAATGCTTCTATGTATAAGCATTTTGGGTTTGAGGTTATGGAAAAATATCTGCCATTTGCCGGTTGCCGTTTGTGGTTTTATTAGTGGGGCACTGCAGGTTCAGCCTTTTTCGATTGAACGAGTGTTATCACCATGACGATGATTCCGAAAAGCAGTGCGACACATGCCACCGAACCATATCTGTGTACGGTAGAATTGCCGAAGAGCTTGTTTGTCAAATTCGTAAAGACAATTGGAGAGAGCAGACTGCCGAGGCTTGGAGCGACGCTGGATGCTATAGTCGTAGCTGTGGCTGAGGTCGACTTATCCACCAGTGTTGAAACGGCGAATATGCATCGGGGGAGAGCCAGACTGAGCGATGAGCCGGTAATGAATGCGCCGACAAAGAGCATGACAATACTCGAGGAGAAGAGACTGTATATCAAAAAGCCGATAAAGACGGTAAAGCATGCGACCGAGAAAATTATATCCTTGTATTTATCCGACAGTTTACCGAAAAACAAGCCGGATACTACTCCGCCTGCCATTTGTACTGCGACGGCGATGCCTGCCATTGTTGCATCGTTAACATTCGGAATATTCTGCTTGATGTGTGTTGAGATATTACTGCCTCCAACCCCATACATCATCATAAACAGGCATGCCAGAACGGCATAATAAAAGATTCGCGGGTTCAGGCGCGATTTCCCTGCAGCTGCCGATGCGCCGCCCGAGGGGGACTTGTAGTTTGGCACAGCGAAGAAAGCCAGCACGGCGACCGGTAACCCGATAAGCAGGATCAGGTACCCGCCGTACCATCTGGCTGCCGCCAGCACACCTCCAAGAAGCCCCATTGAAATGCCGCCAACATTGATGCAGGAGGTCTGATAACCGGCTATAATCTGGCGGTCGTGCGCCGAGAAGTTATCAAACAAAATACCGAACGCATTTGTCATATAGCAGCCTGTGGCTAAGCCGAGGACAATACTCAAAAGAATCAAATGCCAAAACTGTGTATGTACGAAAATTGCCAGCAGACCGGTCAGAGAAAGTATAAGGAGCCCTGCAACGACGACACCCTTTTTTGTGAAAATGCCCTTATTGATAAAAAACAACATTACAATGGATGTAAACGGGGACATAAAGTTCGTCCATGCAAGTGCTGTCTGCACCTGAGCAAGTGATTTATCGGGAAAGACATGGGTTTGTATTTGGTTGATTGCCGGTGTCAGCGCGAGAGCGGGCATCTGAACCAGTGCGATGATCAGGATTGTCCACATGAGAAGCGTTTTGCTTTTATCAAGTTTCATATTCTGTCCGTCCTCCCGAGGGATAATCAAAGTATTTCTGTTATACTTATCGGTAGTAAGTGCCTATTGCCGATTGCATGCGTCGATTGCAAATGCCGACTGATTACCCGGCGGCAAGTGCCGGGCATTATCATCGAGGAATGCTGAAATGATTGCACTATCAGTAACAGAAGTTGGTTTTTACTATAAAGTAGCGCTCAGACCTTGTCAACAGAATGTGACGAAGATTTGTGATGTTATATGAGGCTACAAGACGATACAGAACAAAATGCAGCGACTTTGCGGTGTATAATCAGTGCGGTTACACTGTGCGGAGCTTTATTATTTTAAGCAGGCAACTGCCGATGAAAGTACCCGGGCATGGGGCGTACAAAGTCATAGTGATATACCTAAAATTCTCTCTTCTTATAGGAGTTGAATGATATACTATAAGAGACAGACATAATCGCTATCCAAATAATAACGACGATAACTGTTGCAAAAAACGGATTGTCAAAAAACCATGCCAGTACATTCTCTGCCAATAGCTCCAAATAAGCATCAGAGAAGCGAGAGCCGATTGCCACTGCAGCAAGCGGAATGATTGCTATCGGTAAATAAACCAGAAATTTAGCTCTCGCATAACCGAGCTTGAAATAAACAGGGAGCTGGATAGCCTGAAAAAAGGTATATACGAAAAACAAAACGAGTATGGTCAGCAGCGTTTCCTGAACGCTGAATGCTCTTTGCAGGATGTTTTGAGAGGCAAATAAGAGCACAAAAGCTGCGGCACCGCTCATAACATCAATTGCCAGTACAAAACCATATCGGCCAAGGACAATATTGCGCTTGCTCATAGGTAATGTGATGTAAAGCTGGTCTATGCCGTTTTGTTCACCCACAGCAAACGGGTAGCTTGAATACATAAAGGCAAATGCCATAATCATTCCGATAAGAAAACCGCTTGATGTCTTGTTTATCGACAAAACAGTTACCACGAGCAGGAGTATAAACAGATTTTTTAACGTTAGATACGGCTTTACCGTAATAAAATCCAGTCTCACAAATGATAGAACTCTACTCATCTTGTTTTCCTCCTTTATTCATAAAAACAATTATCTCCTCAAGCGTCGGTGGCTCAAACAATAAATTCGTGGTAAGACTGCTCATGTTCCCGGCTTCAATCATTCCCTCGAAACCCGTAGGATGCTCCCTAAAACCGATAATCAACTGCTTTTGTTCGGCGGTTATCTCATCCAGTCCGCCTTTGACCAGAATATATTTCTCAAGAAAATCGTCTTTAAGTCCGGTGAAAACAATCCGTCCGTCAAAAATGAATGTGATGTAATCGGCTATCTTTTCCAAATCGGCGGTTATATGTGTCGAGAATAATATGCTGTTAGTTTCATCTGTGACAAAATCACTAAGGAGCTCACACAATTCATCTCTCGCCACCGGGTCAAGCCCGCTTGTCGGTTCGTCAAGTATCAGCAGCTTTGCGTTGTGAGACAGCGCAACAGTTATCATCAGCTTCACTTTCATTCCCCGAGACAATTCCTTGACCTTTTTCTTTTTTTCAATACCGAATTTTTGAAGCAGCCCGGTATATTGTGATGAGTTCCAATTTGCATAGAACGGTGATATTGCTCTTTCGATATCGGTCATATTCCAGTCATTCACAAAAAACGGAGCATCCATAACAACACCGATTTTTTCATTTATCTGCATGGTGTTTTTTTGGTTATCCATGCCAAATAGGTTTATACTTCCGCCGTTTGGTGTTATCATATTGAGGATAGATTTTATGGTTGTAGTTTTCCCCGCACCGTTTGGTCCGATAAAACCCATAATTAAACCTTCCGGCACACTAAATGAGACATCCTTCAATGAAAAAGAGTCATAGTTTTTCACCAGATTATTTATTTCCAATACGTTATTCATAAAGCTATTTACTTCCGGGACGTCATTAATAATGTTGCTTACTTCCATGACATTACTCATAGTTTTCCTCCTTACACAGCACATCAAAAACCTCTGTAGTATCTTGCTTTGAGAGTCCTCCGGCTTTAGCGGCGTTTATTGCTTCAAGCAAGCTGTTCTCGATTTTTCTAAGTGCGTTTTCTCTTGCCATTTCTTTGTTTTGGGGAAGAACATAGCAACCTTTGCCCTGCACATTAACGACAAAGCCTTCCTCCGCTAAATCGTTATATGCGCGAGTGGTTGTTATCACACTGATTTTCAAATCATTGGCAAGCTGTCTGATCGAAGGCAAAAGGTCGTCCTCGACAAGCTCACCTAAAAAAATTGCTTCCTTAATCTGCGATTTGATTTGCTCGTATATAGGGATACCCAATCGATTTGAAACAACAATTTTCAAATTATCACTCCTTCGATATTAACACATATATACAGTATAATCACTATTATGTGTATTGTCAATTGTTTAACAAATATTTTTTACGAAAAAGAAAATTAGTAGAAAACTTAAATGAAAACTTGTAGTGTAAAGATGAAAGGAATGTCGTGAATAATGAGCAATGCATACGAAAAACTAAATAATACAGAGCCTTGTTGGAAATCCCCGTTAATTATCGAATCGCATATTAACGGACTGCGCACAAAGGAATATAATCCAAACATACCGATTGGGTGTGAGGAAATATCCGGGGAAGCTATCAGGTGTTGGGAGGCGGGGGCTTGCGGTATTCATGTACATAACACTGATATGGGGCTTTTCGGTGAAGAAGCTTTCAAGGATTACATGGATGTCATGGACGGCGCGATAAAAAAATATCCCGATATTTTCTGGTACAGTACGTTGTCGGCTGTTCCCGAGCACAACAAGGAAGCTTCAGGTCTGGAGCATGCCGAGCTGCTTGCAAAACACGCCGGAATGAAGCTTTGCTGCATTGATTCAGGTGCTGCCAATCTTCCTTTATCCGCGGACAATGAGCATATACAAGGTGTGGGTTATTATGTGCCCTTTGACAGAATCAATAAACAGGTTGATGCTTGTAATCGCAATAATTTAGGTATTATCTGGGGTGTTTATGAGCCGGGATATTTAAGAACGGCTTTGCAGTATACTAAAATGGGACGCTCTCCCAAAGGCTCGACTGTTGATTTGTACTTTTTTGGCGACTATGGCTCGCTCGCCATGCAGCCTATTAACACAAGCGGTGTTCAACCGACGATAGAGAGCCTCTACTTTTATCTCGATATGATGAAGGATTGTGATTTGCCGTGGTTTATTTCCATATGGGGAGAGGGTAATGCCGACACTAAACCTCTGCTTAGAAGAGTCATTGAGCTTGGCGGACATATCAAAACCGGATTGGAGCTGCATTTTAACCCTGACAGAAAACCGACTAATGTTGATTTGCTGCAGGAGGTGCAAGAGCTTGCCCGTGAGATTGGCCGCCCGTTGGCAAAGCAGCAGGAGGTAAAGGGTATTCTTGGGATCGAGTAGGCGCAGCTAATAAGGCCGAGCGAGTGCAGGCAACAAAGATTGAGTGAGAACAAGTATTAAGACCGAGCAGGCACTAATTACAAAAGACTTGGAGCTGTGAAAACGCAGCTCCTTTTTTCTTGTGTAATTTGAATGTAACAGCATTGTGATACTGTGTCATTTCCTTTGTGGGACTAAAGTTTATGCTCCATATCGAGTTTAGACATTGTCCCGTTTTGTGAGACAAGAGCGCCGGTTGGCAAAACGGCGCTCTTGTCATTGGTTGCGCTCACAGTTTAACACACTTCCGTGTAAGCAATGATTCTGAGTAAGGTGTATTCCCGTGAAGGTTATACTTCTTTGCAGTGTATATTTCTGTGAAGAAATGCTTCTGTAAAAAGTGTATTTCTGTGTAAACCATGCTTCTTTGTAGGGTACGTTTACCTGTAATATACACAAATGTGTAAGGTGCACTTGACACGACCGTCTTAATCTGCTAGAATGTGTCAGGTTAACCTTACATGATACCGGAGGTGAGTATATGCATAACAGAGTCAAAGAATTTCGGGAGGAACTCGGTNTGACTCAAAAGGAATTGGGAGAACNGGTGCTTGTATCAAGACAGGCAATTAACGCAATCGAAACAGGGAAGTTTGACCCGTCTGTCTGGCTCGCATATGACTTGGCAAAGCTGTTCAGTGTGTCAATTGAATCTCTTTTCATTTTTAGGGAGGAAGATAGGAAATGAAAAAGCTTATTAAGTCACCGGTTATAAATGCAATATGTATATGCCTGTTTACCGCTTTTTATTGGATTTTATTCAGACCGCAGTCCGGTGCCGTAAATTCGGAATGGATAGAGTTTTACTATGGCAATTCATCACTCTGGTCGTTGTGGAGCAGATTGATACATAACGGATTATTAGAGATCATTGCCAACATACTTCTCGGTGTGACAATATTGATCATAATTCTGCTTGTTCTACGACGCCGGTCTTACGATGAATACCATACTGAAAAATTGACACATTGCTTGGTTATAGCTATTGTCCTTACGTTGATTGCAATCGCGGTTTTCTATCTGGTTATGCTGAGCGAGCCCTTGTGGATCACCGGGAAATTCACACTCTTTATTGTTGTTCACTGGGCTACTGTAGTATTTTCGAATCTGGTTTATGTGTTGTTGTGTTGGCGTCGGTAAGCATGAGAATACTTCTAATACAACCCAAAATGAATAAGCGCCCAATGGATACCGACTTGAAAACACGTATGTCGCCGTCGCTTGCTCTGCTCACGCTGCTGGCGATTACACCGGACAGACATGAGGTCACTATCATCAACGAGAATGCAGAAAAGCTCGCTTTTGGTTATGATTTCGATTTGGTTGGCATAACTATAACCTTGGATGTGATGCCGCGTGCCTGTCAAATAGCTGTCGAGTTTATGAGGAGAGGTATCCCGGTCGTTGCAGGAGGCATTCACGTTACTTGCAGCCCGGAGAATTGCCTGCAGTATTTTAGCGCGCTTTGTATCGGCCCGGCAGAACGTGTGTGGGCAAGAATACTTCAAGATGCGGAAAAAGGGACTCTGCAGCGGGAGTATTATGATGTGCAGGGCTTTCGCGGTGATGAAATTGCTTCTCCTAAGTATAACTATACCGAGAAAAGGAAATATCTTTATACAAACGTGGTTTTGACCGGCAGAGGCTGCCCGAACAGATGCAGTTTTTGTTATAACAGTTGTAAGAACCATTTGTACATCAGGCGGCCAATATCGGACGTAATAAAAGATATAAAAGCCATTGACACACGACATATTCTTTTCGTTGACGACAACTTTATCGGCGATTTGGAATACACGCGCGAGTTACTTTTGAGAATCGACAAAATGAAGCTTGTCTGGAGCGCCGCCGTGACCACGAATATTTCAGATTTCCCTGATTTGCTCGACCTTATGGCAAAGACCGGATGCGCGAGCTTGTTTATCGGCTTTGAATCAATGAACAAAAAATCACTGGAAAGCGTCAATAAGTGTAACAGTGTCGCAAAATATGAGTCACTTGTTGAGGCTGTCCACAGCAGAGGTATCATGATCAACGCAAGCATGGTTTTCGGTCTGGATGGCGACGATAGGGATATATTCGCACGCACTTTTGACTGGTTAGTAAAGATGCGCATTGAGACGCTGACCTCTCATATATTAACACCTTACCCCGGTACGGAATTACACCGAAATATGGTTACAACGGGAAGGATCACGGACAGTAATTTATCGAAGTACAATACCGCAAATGTGGTATTTCAGCCTCTAAACATGAGTGCTGACGAGTTATATAAGGGTTATCGCCGGATGTACAGAAGGTTTTATTCATTCAGAAGCATTATCAATCGCTATCCTGCGACTAAAACACAGCACAGAGCCTATCTGCTGTTTAACTTATTCTATCGTAAGTTCGGACGATTCACATCGCTGATAGCTTGCCTCATCCCGATGGGGATAATGGGAAAACTCGCAGCAAAAATCTCGTATAAGGTCTGAAATATCAGTCACAAGCAAACACACGGAAAAATTGAAAAGGAGCATTGTGACATATAATGGTACGAATAAAGATGCATGCAGCTTTGAAAAATATAATGACACAGACAAAAAAGCAAAGAGTGATCTGCCTGATAATTTTCATTTTATACATACTGACAGTTCTATATTTGACAATATTCAGATTCAATTTCAGGTATAGTGAACGGAAATTGAACCTGACACTATTTGTTAGCCTTATTAAGGTTTTTCAAAATGCTGATATTGGCGAGTTTTTAAGGCTGTTTCTCGGAAATATCGGTTGGTTTGTTCCGTTTGGCTTTTTATTACCAATATTACTAAAAAGAAACAACCCATTGATTATCATAGGCAACAGTCTGTTGTTCTCAATTTTCATTGAGGTCATACAATTCATTTCTTATAAGGGTATAGCTGAATTGGACGATCTGATTCTAAACACCCTCGGCGCTATAATTGGATATTTGCTGTATTGGTTCTTGCGACGGTTAAGCAGTACTGGTGTGAGGGTTTGATGACAGTAATCTATTTACATTTACAGATAGATATCAAATGTTTGTAGCTGCTCAACCTGCACCGAGCTGCGGCGCGGTATTGGTGCACAATTCTACAGCTATATCCGCGCTGCCATGGGATTGATGCATAGTTCCACAGTTATGCTTGCACCGCCGCGGGGTTGATGTTTCAATCACCCATGAAAAAGTAACTACGCTTAAAGTTGTAGAAAACCGGATACAAAAACCATACAAAAAACCGCATGTAAAACAGAATGCGGTTTTTCGCCGTTTGTGATACAATGGTGTTGTCACTGAGGAATTCCTAATACTGAGTAAGACAAAATGAAAGCTGTTATGATCATGAATGTCTACATCAAGTTAAAGTCGGCAGGTAAAAGAAAACCTGTCTTAAACGATAGCTCATATATCTTGCCGGACGAAATAGCCTCCTTGCGGCAGCTTATTGAGATGATCGTCCGACAGGAGGTAATTGAATTCAATAATCGCGGAGCTTCGAGCATGCTCGTCCCTTTCCTTACCGAAACCGAGATATCGGAACAAAGTACGGTCGGTAAAATAGGATTCGGCAGCTTCTACTCTGAGAAGAAGGCTGATCTTGATAAAGCAATAGAGACTGCAGTACAAGGCTTTGAAGATGGATTATTTCGAGTGGTAGTGGGAGACAAGGAAGTTGAGGAGCTTGATGAGCTGTTAGAGCTTCACGAAAACGATACGCTCACATTTATCCGTCTCACTTTTCTTGCGGGGAGATTATGGTGATCGCTGCTGATCATACAATTAAGACGGAGTGATGATGAAGTATGGCAGATCAGAATTATTACAATAGAAACCCCTCTGTTGTTGCGGAATATGAGAAGAAAGCCCAAAAAAGCGGAGTCGGTGCGCCCGGGGACTTGACAAAAGCAATTTGGAACGGGTTCGGCGATAAATTGGATATACATGTGAAGTACCGTTGGGATAAAGGCAATCATCTCAGCGCTTTTTACGCGTCATATGAAAAACTGTGCGGACACTCCGCCAACGGCTGCGAAACGATAGATGATTTTTTCTCCTCTAAACTAATCTCTGTGCTGCAGTCGTTCTTCGGAAAAGAGGAAACCGTGCGCATCCGCAATGAGTGTGCTCTCATAATGGAATGCCCTTATTCTCACACTCCTTTTCGTCCGTCATACCGGTCGCGGCGGGCAGGCGATTATTCGGATAGTTTTTTCAATTCGATGGTCAATGCTCTTGACTTTATCTGCAGCGATACGACACTGGAAAAAACGCTGTCGTCGCAGTCGGTGCATACGGTTGACGGTTCATGGGACTACATGCAGTACATAATAACTCGGCTATCCGGACTGGATTACAGAATTGCAGATGAACTACAGCAGGGGAACGAGAGAATCCTTGCTTTAATAGAAGAAGCTATTCTTGGTGAGAATAGTGAGATTAAGTTGAGTCATACTATCATATCGGGCATCGTAAAAAGTGATAATCAGAAAGCTTTGGGGCTTCTGGGCAAGCTTCTCCTTGCCGCAAAAGGGCAGGAAGGATTACGGCAAGCTGTTGTTGAGGCCTGCGACAGCGGTACGCTTGCAAGTCACATTTACTTCATTCGCTTGATACTGGAAAATGATTTATGCCGCTTTTCTTCTGTTATTCGCGCGTTTGATACATGGTCGGGGTTAGCCTACGGCGACCAGAAGCAAAGGGTTGTTGAAAAGTGCATGACGCTGGCTCTAAGATATCTGTCGGATGAGAATGCAATCAGCGATGGGATTGATTCAGACGATACAACAGAGATTTATCTGGCGCTATGGGCACTTTGCTGCCGTGATATTCACAGCGCAACGGAGAATGCCCGCACNTTACTGAACAGTAAAGAAAAGCGTAAACGGCTGGTCGGGTGGTATTTTATCACTCAAACCAACAACGAAGCTTATAGGCATAACATTGCGGTAAAATACCTTGATATTCGCGACGGGGAAGAANTGGCGTGGGTTTGCGCTAATCTGCATATTAACGTCAATACTCGTATCATAGCGTACCGTTGGGAAAAGGGCGATGAAGCCGCTGCAACAGCTAAAAAATATGTTGATGAGATTTATCCGGCGAAGAAGTCTGACCGAACAGTATTGTTTGATCAATTATCAGATGCTGCGCTTTTCATCGGAAAGAAGAAAACAAAATTTACCGAAAGCGTTTTCCCTTGGTTTTCATTGGAACTGAACGCTTCTGCACCCTGCGGGGTNATGCTGGGTCTGGCNGCCTATGACCGCTGTGCCGATTTGACGCGACGCATGGGTGAGCATGTTTTAATTATGAGT
>JGI994J12354_10005819_pt1 | contig 10484 bp, 7 predicted proteins | sample IntmicLarv3ML3BL_FD_12354 | JGI IMG/M metagenome (IMG submission 12354)
ATTGAATGTTAGATGGAACAAAATAGCCGGTGTGACGGGATATGATATTTATGTTTCGACCAAAAGAGACAGTGGCTATAAAAAAGTAGCATCAGTTGGCAGGAACACTACTAGGACAAACATTTCGAGATTTAATAAGAAAAAATTCAGTAAGAATAAAGGTTACTATGTATACGTTGAAGCTAAGAAAAAAGTTGGAAAAACTACGTATAAGTCGAACTCAAGAAATACATGGTGGGTTTACTAAAAATAACATATAATGGTTTGACAAAATAAAGAAAAGGTGTGCAGTTAGCAAATTGCTAATTGCACACCTTTTCTTTTGCTTTTATAGAAGGTCTTCAGGAATTGAAGCGCTTCGATACTTTTCATCAAGGCAATCAATCGCCGCCATTTCATTTTCGGATAATTCAAAATCGAAAATCTGTGCATTGCTGATAATTCGCTCTTCATTAGTGGATTTAGGAATAACTGATATTCCTTTTTGAATCATCCAACGAAGTCCCACTTGGATAGGGTTTTTATTGCAGTTATTACCGATTTCAAGCAGTAGTTCACGATTAAGATACGCACCGCGTGCCAGTGGGGCATAGGCCTGAAGGGCAATCCCTTTTTCTTGACAATAAGAAAGCAATTCGCTTTGATTCCAAAGCGGATGAAATTCGATTTGATTAACGGCGGGAACAATATCAGATGCCTGTGCCAATTCTTCGAGTTGTTGGATGTCAAAGTTGCTAACTCCGATAGAACGAGCAACGCCACTGTGGAAAAGTTGTTCCATTTGGCTCCAAGTACTAGTAAAACAACCAGGTACGGGCCAGTGAATCAGATACAAATCAACGTAATCTAACTGCAGACGTTCAAGACTTCGGTTAAATGCACCTTCAACATCGCCTAGGCGTTGAGCATTATTCCATATCTTGGTAGTTACAAAGATATCTTCACGAGGGACATCTAGCGTCTTAATAGCATTACCGATACTGTCTTCGTTCTTATAAGCTGAAGCAGTATCAATAAGCTTATAGCCATTAGCAAAAGCCGTCTCAATAGCGTGAGTCAATTCACTTTCATCGATGGCCTTATATACACCAAGTCCCAACAAGGGCATGGGGTGTCCGCTATTTAGTTGCACCGCATAATTATCTATCATTTAAAATCTCCTTTAGTGCTGTTTTATGAGTATTTATACTAGAGGACAGTATACCATAAAGATATGAAAAATATGTTAAGAAAGTAATAAAGTCTTGCGTATATTGAATATTAACAATTAATGAGATATACTATAAGATGTTAGTGAAAACAGGCATGAACGAGGAGAATTAAGATGGATTTTTCAAAAGTATCTTGCAATGAGTTTGTCGAAGTATTAGCATCAAAAGCAACTGTTCCAGGCGGTGGTGGTGCATCAGCCTTAGTAGGTGCGATAGGTACAGCCCTTGGTAATATGGTTGGGAGTTTAACGGTGGGCAAGAAAAAATATGCCGATGTAGAAGATAGAATGCACGAATTAATAGCGAAATCCGATGAACTACAAAGTCGTTTGCTCAAACTTATCGAAGGTGATGCCAAATGTTTTGAACCACTAGCGGCGGCGTATGGGATTAGGGCGACTACGGAAGAAGAAAAATGCGAAAAAGCTAAAATTATGGAAAAAGCATTAAGGACGGCATGTACGGCGCCAACCGAAATTATGGAAGCTTGCTGTGAAGCGATTGATATTATTGTTGAATTTGCGCAAAAGGGCTCAGCCTTGGCGATTAGCGATGCAGGTGTAGGAGCAGCATTTTGCAAGGCAGCATTACAAGGAGCTAGCCTAAACATTTATATCAATACGGGTTTGATGACAGACCGACAGTATGCACAAGAATTAAATCAAAGGTGCGACGAAATGCTGGCGACATACACGCTTAAAGCGGATAAAGTTTTTGGTGATGTTTTGGTACGTTTAAGATAAGTGCGGATAAAGAATAGAAGACAAGGTGAATTAAGTACTCAAATCAGGAGATGAATATGGCGAAGCAATTATTAGGAAAAGAAGTAGTGGCATCATTAAATGAAAAAATAACTGCCGATATAAAGGCATTAGTCAAGCGCGGAATTCATCCGACCTTAGCAATTATTAGAGTTGGCGAGCGTGAGGATGACTTATCTTATGAGCGAGCAGCTGGCAAACGTTGTGAGACACTTGGCGTTGTTTGCGAAAAGATAACCCTACCAGAAAGTGTATCACAAGAAGAGTTGATATCCACAATTGAAAAAGTTAACAAGGATGATAATATTCACGGGGTGCTAATGTTTAGACCATTACCAGCGCATTTGGACGAAGCGAAAATTGTTAATACATTAAGTCCGCAAAAAGATGTGGATGGCATTACCGATGGCTCAATGGTTGGCGTATTTGCAGGGAGTAATCAAGGCTTTCCGCCGTGTACGGCAAAGGCGTGTATGGAGATATTAAAATACTATAATATTGATTGTACGGGAAAACGCGTGGTAGTCGTGGGGCGAAGTCTAGTTATTGGTAAGCCAGTAGCGATGATGTTAATCAAGGAAGATGCCACAGTAACAATATGTCATACGAGAACAGTTGATATGCCATCAGTAGTTCGTGAAGCTAAGATTGTTATAGTCGCGGCGGGACGAGCGGGTGTTATTGACGATAGTTATCTAAGTTGCGGACAGATAATTATTGACGTGGGAATTAATTTTACAAAAGAAGGTAAGCTGTGTGGTGATGTTGATTTTGCCAAAGCAGAACCGATTGTTGACGCAATCACCCCAGTTCCAGGCGGGGTTGGAGCAGTGACGACTTCGGTGTTAGTTGGACACGTGGTAGAAGTAGCCAAACGAACACAAAAATAGTACAAACAAACTACAAATAACCTTAGTTTTATTTGAAAGCACCGCACGTCAAATGGAATGAAGGTTTTAGTATATTTGAAGATGATATGAAAACCTCAAAAATGTCAGGATGAAATTTGATAAATGGCGGAAATAGTGGTATAGTTAAATGGTATGTTCTTAAAGAACCCAGCAATTATCTCGGAGGAGTTTAATTATGAAAATCAGAAGAATGTTTAGTTTATTATTGAGTATATTGATAATGGTGATTACGGTTGTTGAGACGCCACTAAATTTAATGGTGGTTCAAGCTTCAGTGGTATCTGAAGTTGAAGATATAACGATTGAAAACAATAGCGATGAACTAGAAGAAGAGGTTTATGCACAAGAAGGAACCGAGGATGAATTTCGGGAAAGTGATAATGTTGATGATGAAGTAATTGACGATGAAGAAGTGGCTGATGAAGAAATCGCTGATGAGGAAACCAATGATGAAGAAACCAATGATGAAGAAATCGGCGACGATGACGATGAGTATTCTGACGGTGAAGATGGTGACGCAATCGGTGGCGGAATAATCGGTGGTGGCGGAGCAATTGGCGGTGGACCAGGCGATAGAATGACTGGTGCGCCAATCGGAGTAACACCTGCTGAAGAGATAGAAGAGGAAGCAAGTGATAGCGACGATGGAGAGCCAAGAACGCCAAGAGCACCAGGTGATATAGTAATTAATACTACCAATTTTCCAGACTCAATGTTTCAGTTTTATTTAAGGACTAGAAACTGGAAGCCTTTACATAAAATAGATGTAAATGGTGATGGCATCCTTAGTGTTGCGGAGCGAAATGCAGTTACGATAATTGACGTAAGCGAAATGGGAATTACTAGTTTAAAGGGGATTGAACATTTTCCTAATCTTACAATATTGATTGCATATGACAATCGTCTTAGTAGTATTGATGTAAGCAAGAACACCAAATTAACAACGCTATCAGTGAGCTATAATGCTTTGACTACCTTAAATGTAACTAATAATAGAGATTTGCTTAGCCTGACTTGTAATAACAATAATTTGGGAAGTTTGAACTTGAATAACAATACGAAGTTGGTTAGTCTAACTTGTAACAACAACAACTTGAGTAGTTTGGATTTAAGTAATAATGGACAATTAGGTGAGATACATTGCCAAAAAAATAGTTTAACGACGCTAACATTAGGTACAAACGCTAACTTAGAATATTTGGATTGCTCTGGGAACAGATTAACAACTCTAAATATTAACAGTACTCCAAATCTAGCAGTTTTAGATTGTAGCAACAATCAATTGACGGGATTAAACACTAGCAACAATAGAGGCTTGTCGGCATTGTTATGCAACAACAATAGAATAGGCAGTCTGAATTTAAGTGCTAATACAAATTTAATTCAAATACTTTGTGCTAACAATCGCTTGAGTAATTTGGAAATACCAAATAGTGTAAGCTTACACCTAGAATATCTTGAACTTGAAAATCAAACAGGTATGGCGGCTTACAATATTGCTACGCAAGCTACCAATGATAATGCGATGAATGTTTCATGGAATGCAATATCTGGTGCGACAGGATATGAACTATATCGTTACGACAAGAGTTTCAATAATTGGGAGCGAGTTGACACTAGAGAAATCACGGGCACCTCGTACAAAGATACGAAAGTGCGTCTTAGCGAGACATATGATTATAAACTATATGCCTACCAAAAGAACGCAACTACAAAAAGGTATTTTGCTTATGCGAGTACCACCGTTCCAAGAAGGGTAACGATAACAGCACCGCAAAATGTCAAGACGACGATAGCGAGTGCAAATTCAATTAATGTCACTTGGAATAGAGTTGATAGAGCAGCGGGATATACGGTTTATGCAGCGACTAGCAGAAATGGAAAATACACAAATATCGGCAGTGTAACAGGTACTAGCATTAGACACACAGGACTAAAAGTCGGCACAACATACTATTATAAAGTTAGGACTTATTCACTATTAGGACCTAATATTGCCTATAGTAGCGATAGTGCGATTGCCAGCAGAAAGCAAATCGTCCCTAAAGTCACAGGCGTTAAAGTGGCGAACCGAAGTGCTAATTCACAAAGAATATCGTGGAAAAAAGTCAATAATGCATCGGGATATGAAGTATATCAAGCGACAAGCAAGAATGGCAAATACAAAAAAATAGCAACGATTAAGAAAAATTCAACAGTTTCATTTACAGCTAAAAAGCTAGCCAATAAAAAGACATACCATTATAAAGTTAGAGCCTATCGAAATGTCGATGGCAAAAAGAGAAACGGAGCTTTTAGCAATATTGTTAAAAGAAAGGTGGTACTTGCAAAGCCAGCTTTAACAGCCAAGACTAGAAATAAAACTTCTATCAATCTTAGTTGGAAGAAGGTTGACGGTGCACAGCAGTATGAAATCTACCGTGCAACTAAGAAGAATGGAAAATACACCAAGATTGCAACGACCAAATCAAGAAAATACACTAGCAATAAACTAAAGCGGAATACCCAGTATTTTTATAGAATTAGGGCAGTTCAAAAAATTGGCAACAAAACCTACCGAAGCAGTTTTTCGGCAAAGGTATCAGCTAGAACGAAGAAATAATATAGTATTAACACGGAGGAATGTAAGATGCGAAGAAAAATAACAATGGCAATAATCACAGCGATGTTAGTGATGGCGATGATGTTGCCAGCAAATGAGATGGTAGCTAGTCGCTTAGATACGGCAAAAGTTGGGGCTACCATGGTTAGTGCATCAACAGCAACCAATGTAGCAAGGAGAAATGGCTGGACTAAAAGCGGTAAGCATTGGTACTATTATCGTAACGGTCAAGTTCTTACGGGTTGGCGGAAAATAGGTGGTAAAACTTATTATTTGAGTAGATCTAGTAGAGCGAGTGTAAAAGGGCGGATGTTTACCGGTTGGCAGACCATCAGAGGAAACAGATATTATTTCGGTGGTGCTAATGACGGTGTACTGCGAACTGGCTGGCAAAAAATAGGCAGTAAAAATTATTATTTTAGAGCGACAGGCGTAGATGGTGCCAGAGGCACAATGCGAACCGGCTGGCAAACCATCAAAGGTAAAAGTTATTATTTCACTAACAATGGTGTATTAAGAACTGGCTGGAGAACGATAGGTGGAAAAAGATACTACTTTAGACAAGCTGGTGGAAAAGGTGTACTTGGTGAGCGCTTACAAGATGGAACATTTACCATTGGCAAGACATCATATCGCTTTGATGCAAAAGGCATACTAGAAGGAAAAGTGTCCAATGGTAATGCTATAAAAGTAGCCAGAAATATTATGTATGCTGTTGAAAGTGGCGGACAAGTTTATGGTAATAAGCAATATACGGCTTTTATGCCAGCGTATAATATTAGTCCCATTGAGCATGCAATTACAATTGGCGCTGGGCAATGGCTTGGAGTGGAAGCAAAGAGATTGTTAACTGCAATCAGAACCGCTGACCCAGCAGCTTTTAAGCGTTTGGATAAAGCTGGAATAGGTCGTGATTTGGATAAAGTTACTAATTGGGCAAATTATGGTAGCATTGCACCAGCAACGGCGGGTGGTAGAAGACGCGTTGACCCAGCACTTAAAAGAGGTTCGGCCAAGGCAAAAAGTATTCAAGCGATAATTAATTCGCCAGTTGGACGCAAATGTCAAGACCAGTTGATGGATGCGCAGATAAGAGAGTTCTTTGCGGCGGCTGAACGGCTAGGGATAAAAGACACAGGAGCCAAAATTCAATATGCTAATGTGGCTCATTTAGGTGGTAGCAAAGTGGCTGGACTAGTAGTTGCGAATGCGAAAAAGCCATATACCAATCAAAGTATGTATGCGGCGATTATGAGAAGAAATGTTGGTAATCAAGTAGGGGCACCATTATATGCGAGTAGACATCGTAAGGTGCGCGATTGGGTTAACCAATATTTATAAGATATTATCGGACTAGGCAATATAAAGTCATAACAGAAAGTGAATTAGTATGCAGGTGAAAGTTTATACGGATGGCTCGGCGAGAGGAAATCCTGATGGACCAGGTGGCTATGGATGTGTAGTGCATTATGTAGATGCCAATGGCAAGCTTCATGCCCGTGAATATAGCGGAGGATTTGTTAAGACGACTAATAATCGTATGGAGTTAATGGCAACGATTATCGGTTTGGAAGCATTGAAGCGACCATGTGAAGTGGAATTGTACTCAGACTCTAAATACGTTGTTGATGCCTTTAATCAAAAGTGGATTGACAGTTGGCTAGCTAAAGGGTGGAAGCGTGGTAAGAATAAGCCGGTTAAGAATATTGATTTGTGGAAGCGGCTTTTGACAGCTAAGGCAAAGCATCGGGTGGAATTTATCTGGGTTAAGGGGCATGATGGACATGCGCTTAATGAAAGATGTGACGAATTGGCGACTAGAGCGGCTGATGGTAGGGATTTGGCGATTGATGTTGGTTTGGGTGTGAATAATGCAGAAGATGCTAATCAATTCAAGCTGGAGCTGTGAAAAACAGGGGTTTTAGCAGACGTCGCACTGCCGTTGGAAGAATTCTCTCCTTGACTCGCTACGCAAGAGTCAATTCGAGAGTTTTCCACGTCAGTGCTGGGGCATTGGGGAAAACTTACTTGTTTTTCTGGTGGCTTTTGAAAGTTCATTATGGTTGTTGCGCTTAATAGTGGTTGGAGGAAGCTTATTCTTTTGGGCGGTACGGTGAGGCGATTTGTAATATATAAGCACAATAAATAAACTCGACAAGGGGGATATCATGAAAATTTATGAAGAATTACAAGCACGTGGGCTGATTGCTCAAGTGACTAATGAAGAAGAGATAAGAGAAATGGTAAACGCTGGTAAGGCGACATTTTATATAGGATTTGACCCGACGGCTGATAGTTTGCACGTAGGACATTTTATGGCACTTTGTTTGATGAAGAGACTACAAATGGCAGGTAATAAGCCAATTGCTTTACTAGGTGGTGGTACGGGCATGATTGGTGACCCGTCAGGGCGAAGCGATATGCGTCAATTTATGACTCCTGAAATCATCCAACATAACTGTGATTGCTTCAAGGAGCAAATGAGCAAGTTCATTGATTTTTCAGAAGGCAAGGCATTGATGGTTAATAATGCTGATTGGTTGATGGATTTAAACTATGTTGAATTATTACGCGATGTTGGTCCGCACTTTTCGGTTAACCGTATGCTTAGTGCTGAATGTTATAAGCAACGAATGGAAAAGGGGTTAAGTTTTCTTGAATTTAACTATATGATTATGCAAAGTTACGACTTTTATGCATTATACCAAAATTATGGCTGTAATATGCAATTTGGTGGTGATGACCAGTGGAGTAATATGTTAGGAGGAACGGAGCTAATCCGCCGCAAGCTAGGCAAAGATGCACATGCTATGACAATTACTTTATTGCTTAATTCAGAAGGACAAAAGATGGGTAAGACACAATCAGGTGCGGTATGGCTTGACCCAAGTAAAACTAGTCCGTTTGATTTCTACCAATATTGGCGTAATGTTGGTGACAGTGACGTCCTAAAATGTTTGAGAATGCTGACATTTCTTCCTATCGAACAAATTGATGAGATGGACAAATGGGAAGGTGCGCAATTAAATAAAGCGAAAGAAATTCTAGCATTTGAATTAACAAGCTTAGTTCATGATGAAGAAGAAGCCCAAAAAGCTCAAGAGGGTGCACAATCATTATTTGGCAGTGGCAATGCTGCCAATATGCCAACAACAGAATTGACTGACGAAGATTTTATTGAGGGTCAAATTGATTTGATTTCTATGTTATGCAAGGCCGAATTGGTGCCAACAAGATCGGAAGGTCGCCGAGCCATTGAGCAAGGCGGTGTGTCGCTAGATGGTGAAAAGATTACTGATGTTAAATATCAAGTAGCCAAGGATGCACTAGCCGGTGATGGTGTTGTTTTAAAACGCGGCAAGAAGAAATTCAACAAAATTTGCGTAAAATAGGAGGAACAAAAAGTGCAAAAATATGGAGTGAATGAACTTCGCAAGATGTTCTTAGATTTTTTTGAAAGTAAAGACCACTTAGTAGTGAAAAGTTTTTCATTGGTACCACATAATGATAAAAGTTTATTGTTAATTAACTCAGGCATGGCACCGTTGAAGCCGTATTTTACAGGAGCGGAGATACCGCCCCGCAATAGAATGGCAACATGTCAAAAATGTATTCGTACAGGCGATATTGAAAATGTTGGTAAGACGGCTCGTCATGGTACTTTCTTTGAGATGCTTGGAAATTTTTCATTTGGTGATTATTTTAAAAAGGAGTCAATTGCTTGGACATGGGAATTCTTACATGAAGTGGTAGGACTTGAAGCTGATAGGTTGTACCCATCAGTATATTTAGAAGATGATGAAGCGGCTGATATTTGGCATAATGATATTGGTATCGCCAAAGAACGGATTTTCCGCTTTGGCAAGGAAGATAACTTCTGGGAACATGGCGCAGGACCTTGTGGACCTTGTTCGGAAGTTTATTATGACCGTGGCGAAAAATATGGTTGCGGTGAAGCAGATTGCACAGTCGGTTGCGAATGTGACCGTTATATTGAGATATGGAATAACGTCTTTACCCAATTTGACAGTGATGGCAAAGGTAATTATGAAGACTTAGAACATAAAAATATCGATACTGGGATGGGTCTAGAACGATTGGCAGCTGTGGTACAAGATGTACCATCTATTTTTGATGTTGATACAGTGTGTGCGCTTCGCGAGGAAGTGTGTGATATTACGGGTAAAGTATACGAAGAAGATGCCCAAACAGATGTGTCAATTCGCTTGATTACGGACCATATTCGTTCGGCAACATTCCTAATTTCAGATGGTGTCGTGCCATCAAATGAGGGGCGTGGCTATGTATTGCGTCGTTTAATTCGTCGGGCAGCTCGTCATGGTAGGTTATTAGGAGTAAAAGGGCAGTTCTTGGCAAAACTTAGTACCACGGTAATTGACGGTTCCAAAGATGGTTACCCTGAGCTGGATGAAAAAAGAGAATATATTTTAAAAGTTCTAACTAATGAAGAAAGTCAATTCAACAGGACGATTGACCAAGGTCTGAAGATTTTGATGGAACTAGAAAATAAGATTTTGATTAATTTAGAGAAAAAAGCGGATAATGTAAATGCTAAGATATTATCGGGTAGCGATGCGTTTAAATTATACGATACATATGGCTTTCCGTTAGATTTAACCAAGGAAATCCTTGAAGAAAAAGGCTATACCATCGACGAAGATGGCTTCCAAGAGGAAATGCAAATTCAGCGTGAAAAAGCTAGAGGCGCTCGCGAGACGACTAATTATATGGGTGCTGATGCAACGGTATATGACGAAATAGATGTAAGTGTAACATCAGAATTTATCGGCTATGATAATCTTAATGCCAAAGCAAAGGTGACAGTGCTAACTACCGAAAGTGAGATTGTTGATGCCCTTAGTGAGGGTCAAAACGGGACAATCTTTGTTGATAAAAGTCCATTTTATGCAACAATGGGTGGACAACAAGGAGATATTGGGATAATCAAGACTGCTAATGGTGAATTTAGGGTAGATGA
>JGI994J12354_10005820_pt1 | contig 10482 bp, 11 predicted proteins | sample IntmicLarv3ML3BL_FD_12354 | JGI IMG/M metagenome (IMG submission 12354)
CATACTTTGCCCAGTGTCTTTTAACAAAATCAACACCTTTATCAAAAACATCTGGTTGCGAATGAACAACTTCGCTAGTCGTTTTGGTGTTATTGCCAAGTATTTCATCAATGCTTGCTCCAAAGAATTCACTCATTTTAATCAGATTTGCACCATCTGGAACTACTTCATCATTCTCCCAACGAGAAATCGCTTGACGTGAAACCTTAAGTTTCTCTGCTAACTCTTCTTGCGAAATTCCCTTCTGCTTCCTATAGTTTGTAATTCTGTTTCCAATTAACATATTCTTTACCTCCTAAGCAAAATATAAAGAAAGTATTATTTTCATTCTAGCACTTTTATGCGGTTTTTGTGCCACTAGAAGTTACATTAGCCAAATGAATAATGAATTCATAAACAAAATGCCTTATTTGTATACTTGTGGTATATTTGTTAAGGAAATGAGGAGTATTTTTATGGCTAAAATAATCTATGTCGAAAACTGCCTACTTGATAGTTTGCAAGTTGCAAATCTATATCAGAGTGTTGGTTGGAGCAACTATACAATAGATATGACAAAATTAATCAAGGGAATCAATAACTCTAGTTATGTCATCAGCGCCTATGACGGCGAAACTCTGGTTGGCTTGTTAAGAGTTATTAGTGATGAAAACACCATTGCTTATGTTCAAGACATTTTAGTCAACCCAAACTATCAACGTAAGGGAATTGGCAAGAAACTATTTTCACTATTCCTCAACAAGTATACTCATGTTCGTCAAATAGTGTTGATTTGTGATAAAGAAATAACTACCGAGCATTTCTATAGTAGTATTGGTTTCAAAGAAGCATCCCAATTCGGACTTGCTTGTTACTATTTTGCTAAGAGTTAAAAAAAGCACTGAATCGTGCTTTAGTAGTTCGTTGTTACATTTTCTTCGTTAATTAGGGCAATACCACCACTAGTTCCGATACGACTTGCGCCAGCCTCTATCATATTTTGGAAGTCTTCAGGTGTTCTTACCCCACCTGCTGCTTTTACTTCACAAATATCTCCAACTGTATCTTTCATAAGCTTAACATCAGCAATTGTTGCACCTGCAGTTGAAAAACCTGTAGAAGTCTTAACAAATGCCGCTTGAGCACTCATTGCTAATTGACAAGCAACGACTTTTTCTTCGTCGTTCAGCAAGCATGTTTCAATAATCACCTTTACGATACCAGGCTTCGCAGCTTCTACCACTGCTCTAATATCGTTTTCTACGGCAGCAAAGTTACCACCTTTTAATTCACCAACATTTAAAACCATATCTATTTCGCTAGCACCATTACTTACAGCATCTTTTGCTTCACTAACCTTAGTCGCAGTTGTAGTCGCTCCAAGGGGAAAACCAACAACAGAACAGACTTTGACATCTGTTTCCTTCAGCATCTCATAACAGAACTTCACCCAGTAAGCATTAACACATACAGCAGCAAAATCATGCTCAATAGCTTCAAGGCAGAGTTTTTCCACCTCAGATCGTGTGGCCGTTGCTTTTAATAATGTGTGATCAATAAATTTGCTTTTCTTCATCATACTCTCCCTGTTCATAATAGAACTTTCTTATTACTTCTCTAGCCACTATGTGGTCCCCTTCCCACATTTCTTTGCCAGACTCATACTGCATATAGTTTTCATCCCCTTTTCCAAGAATTAAAACGGTATCACCTTCATTGGCAACTTCAATGCCTTGGCGTATTGCATCGTAGCGACTTTCAATAAAAACACAAGGTGTATTAGCAATTCCTTCTGAAATCTCATCAGCTATACTCTTAGGATTTTCATCGCGTGGATCTTCTTCAGTCAGGATGATTAAGTCACAGTATTTGTCAGATATTTCTCCATATAGACGCCTTTTTTTAATATCTCTTTTCCCTGGCGAACCAAATACTGCAATCAAACGCTTTTCAGTTGGAGTGATCTCAAGAGCATACTCATATATTTTTTCGAAACTTTCAGCTGTATGGGCAACATCAACGATTAATTTAAAATTTTGCCCTTCATCAATCGTTTCCATCCTACCATGCTCTTGGGGTAAATCATGCAAACGATCTATTATTACCATAAGATCCAATCCATAACTATGTAGAGTTGCTATGGTAGCTAATAAGTTGTAAACATTAAAGTGGGCTACTAAATTTGTCTCAATTGGGTACTCTTTGTTTCTATGCACAAGCAAGAAACTTGTGCCAGTAGAATTCACAATTATTGATTTCGCTCGATAATCGGCCCTTTTCTTAATGCCATATGTTACGATGTTAGCCTCACACTTATCAACAATTTCTTCACTATAATCATTATCAGCGTTAATAATTGCTGTGGCACCTTTTTTCAGCATGTTAAACAACAGCTGTTTCGATTTAAAGTAATTCTCTGTTGTTCCATGAAAATCCAAATGATCGTTCGAAAAGTTCGAAAAAACAGCGTAATCAAAATCAATTGAATCACAGCGTTGTAATTCCAGTCCGATACTACTAATTTCTAGAGCAACTGCTTTCATTTTTGCTTTATACATATCATACATTGTCTGATGTAATGGCACGATATTTGGAGTTGTCAAGAATGCCTCCTTTGCGACATTACCATAACTAATGCCAGTGGTGCCGATATATCCACAAGGCACAGATTCATTCAGAACATTCTTAATTAATGAAGTAATCACTGTCTTACCATTTGTTCCAGTAACGCCAAAAATGGTCATTTTCTCCGTGCAATTGGCGTAAAATAAAGAAGCAGCTATGTTTAGAGTACTAAGCACATTTTCAACCTGGATATAAATGAGTTCATCATCATAATGCTCAATATTATCCGAATGAACAATAGCAATAGCACCATTATCTTTGGCTTGAGAAATAAAATTATGTCCATCATTTACCATCCCTTTGATGCAGAAAAATAGACCATTTGTTGCTTGACAACGGGAATCTGTCATTAACTCATCAATGTTTACTTTAGGTGCATTAGTAAATATACCCGATAATTTCATTTCTATTCTCCTTTAATCTCTCCCCATAACTCACCATCTTCAAAATGCGTCACTAAAACCTTGACCATTTCGTTTGTTAAATCTTCACTGCTTCTTACATAAATATTTACATATTCGCTACAATAACCACGTAAAACATTGTTACTAAAACTCTCAAAGAAAACCTCAACTTGATTATTGATTAGATTTTGTTTGAATACATTGTACATGTTTTTTGATAACATAGTCAAACTTTGAACTCTCATTTTTTTATGCTCGCTATTTATTTGAGCAACGATTTTTTCGGCTTCTGTTCCTCTTTTCTTAGAATAGGGAAAAACATGTAGAAATGAAAAACCGGTTTCCTTGATGAAATTCTCTGTTTCTTCAAACAATTCATCAGTTTCGCCAGGAAAACCTACAATAACATCAGTGCTTATAGATACATTGGGGCACATCTCTTTAATGTAAGCAATTCGCTTTCGAAAATACTCTTTTGCATAAGGGCGATTCATTAACTTTAGCACTTCATCACTACCCGCTTGTAAAGGAATGTGAAGATGCTTTGCTATTTTAGATTCATTTCTTAGTAAATCAATTATCTCATCGGTAATCTCTGTTATTTCTATTGATGAAATTCTTAGTCTTGTGAGTTCTGGAACCTCTTTCAGGATTGTTCTCAATAACACCGCTAAATCATTATTGCCATCGTTATATCTACCTGTATGAATGCCAGTTAAGACTAGTTCTTTATGCTTGATAGCTAGATTTTTAGCATTTTCGATAACTTTATCGATTCCAAGTGAACGTTCTTGCCCCCTAACAAAGGGAATAATGCAATACGAACAATACTGGTTGCAGCCATCTTGGATTTTTAAATATGCTCGATGCTGATTAAACTGCTTAAGAACCATATCATCAATAAAAATCCCCTCCAGATTGTTTGACCCTTCGATAGTTTTACTTGATGTTTTACTATAATTGAGAATTAGCTCGGGTAGTTTCTTTTTACCTGCCGTTCCAATCACAATATCCGCTGCTATTTCATTATTTTCGTTATATACTGCCTGAACATAACAGCCCACTACACAAATGACCGCATCTTTATTGCGCTTAATCGCTGCATGTAATTTTTGTCTACTTTTGGCCTCGGCAACATTAGTTACCGCACAGGTATTTATTATGTAGACATCAGCACTTTCTTTAAAATCAACGTGTTGAAGCCCTTGATTCTCTAATTGTTGAATGTACCACTCAGATTCAAAAGCATTTACTTTACAACCTAAGGTCAAAATTGCAAATGTCTTCATTTCATTTCCTCATTCACATAGCTTATTACACTCAGAGCATACATACTTGCTGTTTCAGCTCGCAAAACATTGCTGCCTAATGAACAACACTTTAGCCCTAACTCTTCCATAGAAGTGATTTCTGAAGCGCTGAAGCCACCTTCTGGGCCTATAACTATCAAAATACTCTTACCTTTAGTAAGAAAACGACTAATATGGCTGCTAGTATTACTTTTCTCATAAGCTACTAAATTAATATCTTGCAGATAATTAACCAAATCCTTTATTTCAATTGGTTCTTCAACTTGACATAACGAAAAGCGTTTAGATTGTTCAGACGCTTCGAGGGCAATTTTGTTCCATCTAGCAATTTGTTTGTCGACTCTTTGCTCGTTTAACTTAATGACAGTTCTTTCCGTCATTAATGGTACGATTTTCGTCGCTTGCAACTCAGCAGCTTTTTGAAGAGCAATATCCCACTTATCTTTTTTGATTAACGCCAAAACTAAAACTACATTCACTGAATTAGTTTCGACTTTAATCTCTTCTACACACCTACCAAACACATTTTTCTCTTCAATTTCCAATGCTACCAAGTACTTTTTGCCATCCAAGGTAACCACTAAAACCTTGTCATTATTACCCATCCGTAAAACTTTTTGTAAATGATGGCTTTGCTCGCTATCAAAAATGACCCTTTCACCTATCGCTGTATGCTGCTTTATAAAGTATTGTTGCATTTACTCACCCACACTAGCATAAACTAACGAGCTAAAACCTTTCCACTTTCTGCTAAAGCCCTAAGTTGCTTGATTTCAAATGGCTTTAGTCTGCGATATTGTCCGATATTTAAATCATTATCTGTTAAAATGCCAAACTTTTTGCGATGAAGCAGAGTAACTTCATAGTTAAAAGATTCCATCATACGCCGAATCTGCCTGTTTCTACCCTCAGAAATAGTAATTTCAAAAAAAGTTTGATTCTTCTTAGTATCTTTGTTAGTAATTGTTACTTTGCAAGGTAATGTTTTAATCCCATCATCTAGCAAAATACCTTTTTCAAGTTGCTTTATTTCAGGCGTAAGCAAAATCCCTTTTATGATAACTTGGTAGGTTTTTTTTATATGGTAGCGAGGATGAATCATCAAATTAGTAAATTCGCCATCGTTGGTCATAATTAAAATACCGCTTGACTCATAATCAAGCCTTCCAACTGGGTAAATACGTTGCGAGCACTCTATCAAACTACCCACAGTACTACGATTATGTTCATCATTGGCAGAACAAATATATTTTTTAGGCTTATTAATTACATAGTAAACCTTTTCCTCTTGTGTAATTGCTTTACCGTTAACCTCAATGATACAACCTTTGGCAACTTTATAGCCTAATTCTGTAATTAAAAGGCCATCGACCTTTACTTTGCCTTCTATAATAAGTTCTTCGGCTTTTCGCCTACTGGCAACCCCACTTGCGGCAATAACCTTTTGTAATCTCTCCATCATTTTCCTCCAGAATCTAAATTATTCTAACCAAATAGCTGATCAGTTTCTTCAGCCTCATCAAAGTTTGGTAAGTCTGGCAACTCTTCTAAACTTTGCAACTTGAATGTATCCATAAAAGCCTCAGTAACTGCGTATAAAAACGGTTTCCCTGGCCCATCAGTTCTACCAACCTCTTTGATTAAAGAGCGTGCCAATAGCTTTCTAAGCATCATGTCACAACCGACACCCCTAATCTCTTCTATTTCCACACGAGTGATAGGTTGCTTATAGGCAATAATCGCCAATGTCTCTAAGGCAGCTTGCGAAAAAGCACTATTTTGGAAGTTCTCAAACAGCTTTTGAGCAAATTCGTGAACACTTGCTTTAGAAACAAACTTGTAACTGCCTCCGTAATTAACCAATTCAATTCCCCGATCAACAGCATTAACATACGTTGTCACCATGTCATCAAGATGCTGCTGCAAAGTTTCCTCATCAATTCCTAAAACTTCAACTAAACGGGAAAATGGAACTCCATCTTCACCAGCAATAAAAACTACCCCTTCAATTAATGCATGTATATTACTTTGCATACTTAACTCCTCTTTTTAACCATATTTTTTCATTCTCTGTTTCACACAACAAATAACCCGTCCTAATTAAATCTAATACTGCCAAAAATGTAACGATAACCGTATGCAAATCTTCACAATCAACACACAAGTCCTCAAGCGCAAAAATATCTGCAAGTTTGCTCATCAGTACTTTTAATTGGACTGTTCTATCTTCAACTGACAGTTCTTTTCTGGCGACTTTCATCTGTAATGGCTGCATAACTTTGAATCTTCTAATACAATGATTCATTGCCTTAATTAAGTCAACAGTGCTTCCCTCGGTATCATAGTTCGCGTTTTTCGCGTCTTTCATCCACTTGCTAGCAATTTCTTCTTGAGGGCGATCGAATTGTAACGACCTTTCTTCATTTAGATGCAACAAATCCTTACTCACTTCTTTGAATTTCTGGTATTCAATCAAACGCTTTACCAGTTGTTCCTTCGTATCTTCTTCATAATCAACCTCTAACTCAGATGTATCTTTTGGTAAAAGACGTTTACTTTTATACTCGATAAGTCCCGCCAATTCACTCAAGTATTCACTGGCAATTTCCAGGTGTAGATGCTCCATAGCCTTTAGATAACTAATGTACTGGTCAGTAAGAATAGTCAAGTCCAAGTCAAAAAGATCTAATTCTTTCTCCTTAATTAGGTGAAGCATTAAATCTAAAGGACCAGCAAATTCATTTATTGAAACTTCAAAAGTAGCCATTTTTTCACCTCGACCGTTCTACATTATAACAAAACATCTAAAAATATCAAATAACTATACACCTGGACTAAAGACTTTTGTATATAAGAGGTTCAGGTTCGAGGCGATCTTCGCTGATTACAAAGGTATCATAGAATTCTTCAATCCAGTCAAAACTTAAATCATTATCAGTATGAACATAAGCAATAACATCACCTATGTTAACTTCATCGCCTACTTTTTTATTCAATACTATACCCACAGCATAGTTAATCTTGTCTTCTTTTGTGGTTCTTCCAGCCCCAAGTTTCATCGCTAATACTCCCAGCGATAGTGCCATTACTTTACTTAGATATCCTGATGTTCTACTTTCTATTTCGACAATCTTTTTTGCTTTAGGCAACAACTCTGGATGGTAAACCATTTCTACATCCCCACCTTGAGCTTTTACCATAGCCACAAGTTTCTCCAAAGCGCTACCATCGCTTATACAATCTGTTAGCATTTTTTGGGCTTCATCTTCATTTTTAGCTATTTTAGCTTGTTGAAGAATAATTGAGCCTGCTTTTATACATAATTCCGTGAAATCATTAGGCCCTTTTCCCATCAGTGTTTGAATTGCTTCCTCAACCTCTAACGCATTGCCAATCGCATTGCCCAATGGTTGATTCATATCTGTGATAATAGCTCTTGTTTCCTTGCCGCAGTCATTTCCAATTTGAATCATCGTTTGTGCCAAAACACAGGCTTCTTCTGCACTATGCATGAATGCTCCATCGCCATACTTGACATCAAGTAAAATGGTATCTGCCCCACTTGCAAGTTTCTTAGACATAATACTTGAAGCAATTAAAGGTATTGATTGCACGGTAGCTGTTACATCTCTTAAGGCATATAGTTTCTTGTCAGCCGGTACCAACTTTGCTGTTTGCCCAATAATTGAAAGAGAAATATCATTAACTTGTTTGACAAAAGATTCATTGTCAACAAAAATGTTGAAACCTGCAATAGACTCAAGTTTATCCAAAGTACCTCCTGTATGTCCTAACCCTCTACCACTCATTTTTGCTACTTTAGCTCCACAAGCAGCCACCATCGGTACCAGGGCTAAAGACGTCTTGTCTCCCACCCCACCTGTGGAGTGTTTATCTATTTTTACCCCTTCAATAGCCGACAAATCCATCACTTCACCACTAGCAACCATAGCCTGTGTCAAGTCTGCTATTTCACGAGAATTCATTCCAGCAAATACTATCGCCATACACAAAGCACTAACTTGATAGTCTGGTATTTCTTCAGTCGTGTATGCCTCTATCCAATACTGAATTTCTTCAGTTGTTAGTTCTAAACCTTGCCTTTTTTTATCTATAATATCAACAAAACGCATTCTAGATACCTCCATCCAATTCCTCTTGAATAATGGCCACTATCTTATTTGAAAGCTCAACGGTTGTTAAGTCTTTAAATGACTCATATTTCAACGGTTCACAATACACAACCTTCGCTTTTTTATCTTGTTTTCCTTTAGCATCGATTACAAACGTATTTATTAATGCAATAGGTACAACTGTGCACTGAGCTAAAAATGCTGGTTTTAATGCCCCAGCTTTAAATTCACCCATAGTCGCACTTTTTGAACGTGTTCCTTCAGGAAAAGCTACTACATTTTGGCCGCTCTTTAGCGCTGCAACTACTTCATCAATCATTTTTAGAGAGTTTCTCAAACTACTACGGTCCAGCCAAATAACCTCAAGTGTTTTAAACCATGAACTAATAAATGGTATCTTACTATTCTCTAGTTTCGAGACAGCAGTTGTTGGTACCGGGATAGTTGAAAGAATAATGAATGGGTCTAACGAGCCTTGGTGGTTGCTGATGAAATAAACTGTTTCATCAGTTGGAATATTCTCTGCTCCTGCAGTTGACATTTCAACACCCATTTTTTTAGCAACTAATTTAGCCCAACGAGTCGCATTCTTAAACTTGTCAGCAAAACTCAATTTTCTGGACTGCAGCGCATTAATCCAAATATACGGTAAATATATTGCTAACTGTAGCCAAACAAACATTTTCTTCATTAAAACTACCTCCTTTTATACTCTCGGTACACAAATTCCTGGTATTGCTTTTCATAGGTAACTTCATAATCGTCAAAGTTTATCTCGGGAAAATAAGTATCAACTTCATATATTCCGTTGACATGTGAAACACAAAGCGAATCAACATACGGCAGTGCTTGACGATAAATACTCATGCCCCCACAAACGTAAACCGTCGAGGAACTCTCTTTACTTGCCACTAACAAACCAATTAGATCATTAGATACCGAGACATTTGCATCATCATATGCTAAATCTTCATCAGCAGAAACAACAATAGTATGACGATTAGGCAAAGCTTTTGGTAAACCTTCAAAAGTTGTTTGACCCATGATGATTGTATGCCCTTCTGTTTTACTCTTAAAAAGTTGTAAATCTTCTTTTATTCTCCAAGGTAAAAAACTGTTAAGTCCGATGCCTCTTTCGGCATCCATTGCTACTATTAATGATAACATTGTTAAACCGCAACCTTTCCTTGGATTCTATCATGAGGATTATAACCGCATATTTCAAAGTCCTCATAAACAAAATCGGTAATATTCTTTACTTCTGGATTTAGTTTTAAAGTCGGAAGCGACCTTGGTTCTCTTACCAATTGAGTATTAATCTGTTCAAGATGGTTTTGATATATATGAACATCTCCAAAAGTATGCACCATTTCATAAGCTTTATAACCACAAACATGGGCAACCATTTCAAGTAAAAGTGCATAAGAAGCGATATTAAAAGGAACACCTAGAAAAACATCTGCACTTCTCTGGTAGAGTTGTAGTGATAGCTTTTTGCTATCACTTGAAACATAAAACTGGACAAAAGCATGACAAGGAGGCAAAGCCATCTTATCAATTTCGCTAGGATTCCAAGCACACAGAATATGGCGGCGACTAAAGGGGTTGTTCTTTAGACCATCAATTAATTCAATGAGCTGATCAGTGCCATTAAAATCGCGCCACTGTTTGCCATAAACGGGACCTAAATCACCATACTGATTCGCAAAATCTTCATCAACACAGATTTTCTCAATGAATTGCTCCATTGTTTCACCGTTATAGTCAACAGACTTCTTAAACTTTTCAAATGGCCAATCATTCCAAATTTTAACCTTATCCATAACTAAAGGCCTAATATTAGTTTCGCCCTTAATAAACCATAGCAACTCTAGCGCTACACTTTTAAAGTGGACTTTCTTCGTTGTCAGCAAGGGAAAACCCTTTGTTAAGTCATATCGAGTTTGATAACCAAAACATGAAATAGTTCCAGTATTGGTTCTATCAAGTCTTTTCTCACCAGCATTTAAAACATAGTTACATAAATCTAAG
>JGI994J12354_10005821_pt1 | contig 10482 bp, 9 predicted proteins | sample IntmicLarv3ML3BL_FD_12354 | JGI IMG/M metagenome (IMG submission 12354)
AACACAGTAGTTAAGCTCGATTGTGCCGAAAATACTTGGTTGGCGACGACCCGGGAAAATAGGTAGGTGCCAGCTCTCTTTTTTTGTTTATGCAGTACTTACATTAAAAAGCAATATTATCTTGAAATTTTTCATTGATTTACAAAAAGCTTTGTGTTACAATATCAAAGCGGTTATTTTTGTAATAATATAAACGCGATATAATCCTCAATAGCTCAGTTGGTAGAGCATGCGGCTGTTAACCGCAGGGTCGTTGGTTCGAGTCCAACTTGGGGAGCCAAATTCTTTTGTTTCCCGGTGTTATCACTGCATCGGGAAGTAAAATGAAATTTGGGCCTTTAGCTCAGTTGGTTAGAGCATCCGGCTCATAACCGGACGGTCCTGGGTTCGAATCCCCGAAGGCCCACCAAATCTCCGTAAACGTGCTTAAGCAGTGTTTACGGAATTTTTTTTACCTTAACCTAAACAGTACGCTGGTAGGAGGACAATTATGTTAAGAGATGCAGAGCAAACCATTGGCAACTTAATTGATAAACAAAGCGTTGCGTTCATAAGCTCTGTCGACAGTGAGGGGTTCCCTAACACAAAAGCGATGTTACCACCAAGAAAGCGTGGGGGATTAAAAACAATATACTTCTCAACAAATACTTCATCACTTAGGGTAGCACAATACAAAGAAAACCCTAAAGCTTGCATATATTTTTGTGATAGACGTTTCTTTCGTGGTGTAATGCTAAAAGGTACTATTGAGGTACTTGAAGATGCAGAAAGCAAAGAAATGATTTGGGAAGATGGAGATACACAATACTACCACGAAGGCGTTACAGACCCAGACTATTGCGTATTAAAATTTACGGCAATACAAGGAAGATATTATGCAAACTTTAAGTCAGAAGATTTTGATATATAGCACTTGGTTAAACTAATATGTAGTACGGTGATTATTACTTAATTTTTCAGTTTGTACATATAACCAAATTTCTACAAAATTATTTGGGGAAATATGTACAATATGATATATAGCTTTTTGAGCGAAATACAGTTATAATTACTGACAATACGTTAAAAAGCAAAACATTATTTTGTTTTTTAACGAAAAAATAATTATAGGAGGTAATGGCATGAAAAAAGCATGGAGTTGTATCTTAGCAGTGTGCATGATGGTCGCAATGTTTGCATCTTGTACACCAAGCACAAACAACAACGGAGGGGAAAAAGACGTTATTGTTATTGGTATGTTGGCACCCCTAACAGGCGAAGTTGCTTTGTATGGCGTAGCAGCAGCAAATGGTGCGCAGCTTGCAGTTGATGAAATCAACGCAAACGGCGGAATTAACGGGAGACAAGTACAGCTAATTATCGTCGATGAAAAAGGCGATGTAACTGAAGCTGTCAATGGCTATGAAAAGCTGATGGAGCAGGGCATGGATGTGCTACTAGGCGATGTTACCAGTAAGCCCACACTTGCAGTTGCTGAACTTGCAGCAGAAGACGGAATTCCAATGATTACACCTACCGGTACGGCTGCGGCCATTACCGATGTAGGACCCAATATATTCCGCACTTGCTTTACAGACCCGTTCCAAGGCAGAACATTAGCAGTGTTTGCATCAGACAATTTGGGCGCAACAAATGTTGCTGTTATGTATGATACAGGCAGTGATTATTCTGCAGGTGTAGCAGCAGCGTTTATTGAAGAGGCAGGGGTTCAAGGCCTTAATATCGTTGCGGAAGAAAGCTATGGCGAAAGCGATGTTGACTTCAAAACTCAACTTACAAAAATTATCAACTCAGGTGCAGAAGTAATAGTACTTCCTGACTATTACGGCAAGGCAGCATTAGTGGCAGTACAGGCACGTGCACTTGGTTTCACAGGCGCAATCATCGGGCCAGATGGCTTTGATGGCGTTATTGAAAGCGTTGATGCAAACAATATGCAAGTTACAAACAATATGTATTATACAAACCACTTCTTTGATGGTGATGAAACACCTGTCGTGGCAGATTTCATTGCTAACTATGAAGCAGCATACGGCGAACGCCCACTTTCTTTTGCTGCATTAGGATATGATTCAGTCTATATTATTAAGGCTGCTATTGAAGATGCAGGCGAAGAATACACTGACTATGCTGTGTTAACTGAGGCAATGTCAAACGTAAGTGTCGAAGGCGTGACAGGTACTATTACATTTGATGACGAAGGAAACCCAATTAAAAGCGTTTCTGTCATCAAAATTGAAGACGGACAGCAAACATTAGCGGCTAAGGTAAGTATTGAATAAGTAGTTTAATTCATTGAAGATAAAGCCGCTGCATAAGAAAGGATAATTTTGTATGCGTGGCTATTATCATCGATTTAGTATGAACGAACATCACCGCTGACTTGAAGCAAGACGGGGCTATATCACCCCTGTCTTGCTTTTTTGTTACGAGTAGTAGATAGAGAGTAGCGCTGAAAGGAAAAAACAACATGTCTTCGGCAGTATTAGATTTTATTCAGTTTTCGATAAATGGCTTGCAAATAGGCTCAGTGTATGCACTTGTGGCGCTTGGGTACACTATGGTATACGGCATTGTAAAGCTTATTAATTTTGCCCACGGAGATTTTATTATGGTGGGTGGGTATATGGCACTTGTAACAATACCATTTGCGATATCGCTTGGTATGCCTGCATGGGGTTGCGTTTTGTTCACGGTACTTATATGCGCTATACTCGGTATGGCAACAGAACAAGTTGCGTATAAACCGCTGCGTAATTCACCAAGAATTTCATCACTTATAACGGCTATAGGGGTAAGCTTGCTTTTGCAAAATGTATTTATGCTTTTCTTTTCCCCAACACCCAAGCCATTTCCTGCACTTTTTGGTGGCGGAATAATAAAAATAAACGGAGTTTCTGTAAGCGTAACCAGTATAAGTACAATATCCATTTCAGTTGTACTTATGATTATATTGCAACTATTTGTAAAAAAAACAAAGCTAGGCAGGGCAATGCGTGCAGTGTCAGAAGATGAAGGTGCGGCATTGCTTATGGGTGTAAATGTAAATACAACAATTTCTCTTACATTTGGCATAGGTGCAGCACTTGCTGCAGTAGCCTCTGCATTTTATTGCGCAGAGTATCCTATAGTTCAACCCACTATGGGTTCAATGCTTGGGCTTAAAGCGTTTGTAGCTGCCGTATTTGGTGGTATAGGCAGTATACCCGGTGCAATGCTTGGCGGTATACTTCTTGGCTTAATTGAAAGTTATACAAAAGCATACATTTCAACAAAAATGGCTGATGCCGTTGTGTTTGGGGTTTTAATACTTGTACTTTTAGTAAGGCCCACAGGTATATTCGGCGAAAATAAAGGAGAGAAGGTATAGAAAAGCTATGAAAAGCGCAGCGAAACAAAATACATTGGCTATAGTTTTACTCTATGCCATTTTCTATGTTCTTATGTATATTGGCTTTATTGGTAAATACTATCAAAGTATATTGTTAAATATAGGCATAAACATCATTCTTGCGGTTAGTTTAAATTTAACCACAGGGTTTATGGGGCAGCTTGCACTTGGGCATGCGGGGTTTATGGCAGTAGGTGCATATGTAGCGGGCATCTTTTCAAAAAGTGTAAGTACATTACCGGCAAGCATTAATATTTTCACGGCGGTTATTCTTGGCGGGGTTGTGGCTGCAGTTGTTGGCTTTGCTGTGGGCGTACCTGCACTGCGTTTACGTGGAGATTATCTTGCAATAATTACGCTTGGCTTTGGGGAAATTATTCGTGTAATTATTGAAAACCTTAGCATAACAGGTGGCGGGCAGGGGCTTACTAAAATACCACGCATTACAAGCTTTAACGCTGTTTTTATAACGGTTACGCTCACAATGGCATTTTTATATTCGTTTATAAGCTCTCGGCATGGGCGTGCAGTAATTGCAATAAGGGAAGATGAAATAGCGGCGGAAGCCTGCGGAGTAAAAGTGACATATTATCGTACATTAACATTTACTATAGCGGCCTTTTTTGCCGGTGTAGCAGGTGCATTGTATTCACATAAAGTTGGTGTTTTGGGCGCAAAAGACTTTGGGTTCGCACGCTCAATTGATATTGTTGTAATGGTAGTGCTCGGTGGTATGGGTAGTTTCACGGGCTCAATAGTGGCGGCAATTATACTTACAATATTACCTGAACTTTTGCAGGGCTTTGCTGAGTACCGCATGGTAATTTATTCAATAGTGTTAATACTGATGATGGTTTTCAAGCCGGGCGGTTTGATGAACGGATATGAATTTTCACTTAACCAGCCCATTGATGCACTTAAAAAAAGATTTGGCAAACCTCAGGTTAGCAAAGAGGAGGCACCAAAGTGAAAGATGTATTAAAAGTGCAAAATGCTTCAGTGCAGTTTGGCGGCTTGAAAGCTGTAGAAAACGTAAGCTTTGAAATAAAAGAAGGCGAATTACTTGGGTTAATAGGCCCCAACGGTGCCGGCAAAACTACAATATTTAACTTGGTAACAGGTGTTTATGCACCAAGTGCAGGGCACATATTTTTAAATGATGAAGAGATTACAGGTAAAAAGCAAGAGCAGATTGTAAAATCTGGAATGGCAAGAACTTTCCAGAATATACGTCTGTTTAAAAAGATGACGGTGCTTGAAAATGTAAAAGTAGCTTGTAACCATCACATGAGTTATTCAGTGGTGCAAGCTGTAACAAGAGGGAAAAAGTACAGAAGTGAAGAGCAAGAAGCGCAAGAACTTGCTGAGAGCATATTAGATATTTTCAGCATGGGGCATTTACAGGAAAGCCTTGCGGTAAACCTACCTTATGGGCAACAACGTAAGCTTGAAATTGCGAGAGCCATGGCAACTAACCCATCAGTATTGTTATTAGATGAACCCGCTGCAGGCATGAACCCGACAGAAACAGCAGAGCTTATGGAAACCATCGCACTTATTAGAGATAGATATAACATTTCAATTTTGCTGATTGAACACGATATGAGCCTTGTTATGGGCATATGTGAGCGTATTGTTGTGCTGAATTACGGTACTGTTTTAGCAAGCGGAACGCCAAGTGAAGTTGCAAACAACCCACAGGTAATTGCAGCGTATCTTGGGGAATAGGGGTGAATTTATGTTGCACGTAAATAATATTGAAGTAAGTTACGGCACTATTCACGCCATACATGATGTAAGCATACGTGTAAATAAAGGCGAAATAGTTTCGCTTATAGGCGCAAACGGTGCAGGGAAAACAACAATATTAAGTACTGTTTCAGGCCTGAAGCACCCAGATATCGGTGAGGTTATACTTAAAGGAAACAACATAGCAAAAACCGAGCCTTATAAAATTGTGGCAATGGGTATGTCTCATGTACCCGAAGGCAGGAGAATTTTCTCTCGCCTCACGGTGCAAGAAAACCTGGAAATGGGCGCTTACATAATAAAAAACAAAGCTACACTTAAAGAGAATATGGAAATGGTGTTTAAAATGTTTCCGCGTCTTGAAGAGAGAAGAAAGCAGGCTGCAGGTACACTTTCAGGCGGAGAACAACAAATGCTGGCAATAGGTAGGGCCCTTATGTGTAACCCTGAATTTTTACTAATGGACGAACCATCAATGGGGCTTGCCCCCTTGCTTGTAAAAGAAATTTTTGAAACGATTGTAAGCTTGAATAAACAAGGCATGACGATTTTACTGGTAGAGCAAAATGCAAAAATGGCACTTTCGGTGGCGAATAGGGCATACGTACTTGAAACAGGACGCATTATATTAGAAGGCGAAGGCAAGGAACTTTTAAACAACGAAAAGGTAAAAAAGGCGTACCTTGGGGCATAGCGGTTAAATAAATTGTAACTTTCAATTAATTTTGTTTTTTTCTATATTATGCTATAATATAACCCATATTATTGAAGAGCAAAGGAAGTAGAAAGAATGCGTTTTATTCCGCAAATTATTATCGGTGGCCTTGCAGGCTGGCTTGCAACAAAACTCTCAAAGAAAAAAGTGAAGATGGGGCTTGTTGGCAATATAGTACTTGGCATGCTTGGCGCTTTTGTTGGTAATGAAGTTGCCAGGTTTTTAGGTATGAGTGGCGTATATGGCTTTAACATGAAAAGCTTGCTTGTAGCAACAATTGGCTCAGGGCTTATTATATTTATTGTGCGCAAGTTAACTAAATAACAAAACGGAAACTTCGCAAACAATAAAAGATTCCATTTTAGAATAAAAATAACTACGGCAAACATAGCCGTTTTACATGAGGTGCAGACAAATTGGCAAAAACAAGAAAAAACTCTGATTACCAAAAAACCACTGTGGATAAAAGAAGAGAACGAGCTGCCTTGCGCAACTATCAAACACAAAAGTCTGTGCGGGGTATAATTATTACACTTTCTTTTTGCCTTTTCGGCAGTATTATTTTTTGCCTTGCAACTGATCACATCAACATGGTTTTCTTTTTGGCAATGGTAAGAATATTCTTTATTTGGGGTGGCATACCTTTTATTGCGGGGTTCATTTTTAAAGCATGGAAGGCTAACCCGAATTCAAAAATTTTTTCACGTTCGCTTATGGTTTACTATTTTGGCATAGGTGCGGCATCGCTTTTTAACGATTATGTACATGACTTTGGCTTTAGTACAAGCTTGCTTGTAGTTTGTACGCTCTGGTCTTTCATATATGCGAATACAGACTAAAACAGCTTTATAAATACAATAAACCCCTCAACCATATTTGGTTGAGGGGTTTTGCATGGAGCTGTTGAGCAGATTCGAACTGCCGACCTCTTCCTTACCAAGGAAGTGCTCTGCCTACTGAGCTACAACAGCATACAGTTTGTATGTAAATAAATTGTTACAGCAAGCGTATTGCTGTAACAATTTAGAATTGGCGACCCGGATGGGGCTCGAACCCACGACCTCTAGCGTGACAGGCTAGCGTTCTAACCAACTGAACTACCGGGCCAGGTGGCAGGGGCAGAAGGACTTGAACCCTCGGCACGCGGTTTTGGAGACCGCTGCTCTACCAACTGAGCTATACCCCTGTATAAATGAATGCCATAATATAATACATAAAAGCATGCTCAAAGTCAATACATTTATACAGCTTAATAAAAGCTAAGCATAGGCGGTATGTATAATACCACCGCCAACTACAAGTTCGCCATCATATAAAACGGCTGATTGCCCAGGTGCAGGGGCACGTACAGGCTCATCAAAAATAAGTGTAATAATTCCACTTTCATCAGTTTGTATGGCGCAGGGTGCAGGCCTTGCGGCAGAGCGTACTTTAACCATGCATTTTTTGTCATTCAAAAGCATATTTTCATCAGTGGCAACAAAATCAATCAAAGAGACAGAATTGTAAAATTCATCACCGGCATATCCAAGCAGTATATCACCATTGCTTTCTATACTCTTTACAAAAACAGGTTTGCCCAGGGCAACATGTAAACCACGGCGCTGCCCTATGGTATAGTGCAAAACACCTTTGTGCTCTCCAATAATTTCGCCGTTTGGTGCAATAAAGTTTCCTTGCAGGCCACTATAGCCAAGCCCCTCTATGTAGGTGGCATATTCTTCCCCTTTTATAAAGCATATTTCCTGAGAGTCAGGTGCATTGGCATTAGCATACCCTGCTTCAAAAGTGGCTTTGCGCACAGTGGTTTTTTCAAATTCGCCTACAGGTAAAATTAAACGGCTTAAAACGTTTTGTTGTAAGCGGTACAGCATATAGCTTTGGTCACGCTCAATGCTCAAAGCTTGGCGTACAAAAAACAAGCCGTCCTTTTCTTGTGTGCGGGCGTAATGCCCGGTTGCAATATATGGTATTGAAAGCTCATCTGCTTTTTCGCAAAGAAGCTTAAACTTAACAAGGGGGTTGCAGTAAATGCAAGGGTTAGGTGTTGTGCCATTGCAATAGCTTTTACAAAAAGGTTCAATTACATCGTGCTTAAAATCTTCTTTCGCATCAATAATATGTAAAGGTATGCCCAGTTGTTCGCAAGCAGTTTTAGCTGTTTCAACGGCATCTGCATGCATTTCAGAAAAATTTATTACGGCACCTTCAATAACATAGCCTTGTTTTTGCAAATAATGGGCGCAAAAAGTAGAATCTACACCGCCTGAAATACCTACTAAAACTTTTTTGCTGTTCATTTATATTCACATCTCTTCATTTTGGTTTGTTGCAAACTTCTCTGCCTCAAGCACAGCAAGTTCGTCACAGCGTTCATTTTCGGGGTGGCCTGCATGCCCTTTTACCCAAACATAAGTAATGGTGTGTTCTGCGGTAACCTGTAAAAGTTCTTCCCATAAATCTGGGTTTAGGGCAGGTTTGTTGTCAGCGCGTTTCCAGCCTTTCTTACGCCAGCTCTCTGCCCAGCCTTTACTAAGTCCGTCAACAACATATTTAGAATCACTGCAGAACAAAACCTCACATGGTTCCTTAAGCAAAGCAAAGGCCTTTATTGCCCCCATAAGCTCCATGCGGTTGTTTGTGGTTTCGGCTTCGCCACCGCTTATTTCTTTGCGGTGCAATTTTTGCCCTGCTGTATATTTAAGTATAGCACCATACCCGCCCGGGCCTGGGTTGCCCTTACAAGCACCATCGGTATAAATTTCAACTTTTTTCATATAACCCTCTATAACACACAATATTTACTGAATAGAATTATACATATAAAATGCGTACTGCACAATAGCAAAGCAAAGTATAGGCAAACTTTTAGTGTTACATAAGAACTTGCTGTGTTATAGTCTACTTGACATTAGCAAGCAAAATGATGTAAAATATAAAAACTTACGATTAAGATTTTTATACGGCTGTGCCGTTTTATAGAAATATAATTAATAAAACAGTACGCCTACCTTATATGGGTAGGCTTGGTTGCTGTTTATAAAAATATTGGAGGATTGCATGACAGAAAAAGAAAAACAGCAAAGCGCAAACAACAACCAAAGCGCTGAGCAAAAACTAAACAAAAAACCACGTGGCACACTAAATACACAGCAAAGAAATACCAGAAAGCGTAGCGAATCTAAAGAGCGCCAAGCAGCAGAACAACAAACAGAACAAGCAAGCGCACAAGCAAAAAAGCCACAACAAAATAAACGCCCTGCAGCAAAAAAAACAAGCAACTTAAACCCGCAAGGTGTGGCAAACAAGCAAAGCAGTAGCGCAAACAATAACGCAGCAATTACTAAGCCTGCGGTAAATAAAACTGCCACAAAAAGGTTAAGCGCAACTGAGGCGCCCCGCCGTAACAAAAAGGTAATTGAAAAAGGAACGGAAATACCGCTACACATAATTCCGCTTGGCGGGCTTGAAGAAGTTGGTAAAAACCTTAACCTTATTGAATGTGAAGGCGACATGATTATGATAGATTGTGGCGCTATTTTCCCTGACGATGAAATGTTTGGGGTAGACCTTGTTATACCGGATTTTACATATGTAGTAGAAAACAAAAACAACATTAAAGGTATTTTTATTACCCATGGGCATGAAGACCATATTGGTGCAATTCCATACTTGCTTAAACAAGTTAACTTGCCAATTTATGGTACCAAGTTAACACTTGGGCTTATTTCAAACAAACTTAAAGAGCATGGCCTTTTACAAACAACGGTAATGCATACCATTTTACCGGGAGACCGCATACATGCTGGATGCTTTGTGGTAGAGCCTTTCCATGTAAATCACTCTATTCCTGATGCAGTGGGCTTCGGCATTGAATCTCCCGCAGGTATTGTGATAGCAACTGGAGACTTCAAGATAGATTACACTCCTATAGCATGCGGAGTGATGGACCTTTCGAAGCTTGCAGAGTATGGTGAACGTGGTGTACTTGCACTGATGTCTGACTCAACCAATGCAGAGCGACCGGGATTTTCCCGAAGTGACCGCACAGTAAAAAGTAGCTTTGAAGGTTTGTTTGATAAAGCAAAAGGCAAGCGTATTATTATAGCTACCTTTGCGTCTAACATATATAGAATACAGCAGATTATTGACCTTGCGGAAGAAACGGGACGTAAGGTAGTGGTGTTTGGGCGCAGTATGGTGAACAACACCGAAATGGCACTTGAGCTTGGCTATTTACATACACCCAAAGATATTATGATTAGCACAGATGAAATGAAAAACTATAACCCCGAAGATTTAGTTATTGTTACAACAGGTAGCCAGGGTGAAGCACTTGCCGCACTCTCTCGTATGTCAGCGGGTTTGCACAGAGATGTGCACGTTGGCGCAGGAGATTTCATTATTATATCTGCAACGCCAATTCCGGGTAACGAAAAAGGCGTAAGTAAAGTTGTAAACAACCTTATGATGCTTGGGGCAGAGGTTATATATGAATCTATGTACGATGTTCATGTTTCAGGCCACGCATACCAAGATGAACAGAAGCTTGTGCTAAGTTTAGTTAAGCCAAAATACTTCTTTCCTGTACATGGGGAGTTTCGCCATTTGAAAAAACATGCTATAC
>JGI994J12354_10005822_pt1 | contig 10481 bp, 14 predicted proteins | sample IntmicLarv3ML3BL_FD_12354 | JGI IMG/M metagenome (IMG submission 12354)
CTCCTGGTTTGGCTGTTGGCTGTGTATTGTGAAAGAGCGTTGTATTGTACGAAAAACCAGCAGGGACTTTTCTTCACTCTAGCATACGATTTGCAAATATGCTACCATACTAGAACCCTTCTATGACAATTTTTTCAGGCACACCGCTGTTATATCCCTTTGCCAGATAGGTAGCAACATTGTTGTACCCCTTCTGCAGTGCTTTCTGCCCATCAGACAACGGGTTTGGGCAGGGCTCAGCAAGCGTTTTTGTGCAGAACGGCCGTGGACCGAAATGAACGATAATGCGGAAGTGTCGATGCACTATTCCCAAAGATGCAAAGAAACCGGAAGATAAACGCTATAAAAAAATAATTTTCAAATCAGGGTTCGCTTTAACAATTCTCAAACAATAGCCTGATATGATGCTTACGAATACAATCAGGGAGGTCCTTTTATGATAAACATATTAGTAGTAGAAGATGACGCAAAATTGAACCGTATCGTATGCGATTCTCTTGCAAATAGCGGCTACAGTGCAAAGGGTTGCCTTAACCCAAACGAAGCCTACGACATTATGTACAGCAACCTTTATGACTTGATTATTTCCGACATAATGATGCCAGAGATTGACGGCTTTGAGTTTGCTGAAACGGTGCGTTCCCTGAATAAAACCATACCTATCCTGTTTATGACTGCCCGTGACGATATTTCCTCGAAGCAGAAAGGCTTTCGTGCAGGGATAGACGATTATATGGTAAAGCCTATTGACTTGGATGAGCTTGTGCTTCGAGTTGCGGCGTTACTTCGACGGGCCAATATTGTAGATCAAAAAAGCATGACCGTGGGTAACCTGACACTTGATGCGGATGCCGTGTCTGCGACCATTGACGGTGAGGACATTCCTATTACGCTCCGGGAGTTCAATATCATGTTTAAGCTACTCTCCTATCCGAAAAAGACATTCTCCCGCGCTCAGCTCATGGACGAATTTTGGGGCATGGATACCGATACAAGCCTTCGCGCTGTGGATGTATATATCAACAAATTGAGAGAAAAATTCTCTATATGTGACGGTTTTGAAATCGTTACGGTGCGAGGACTTGGGTATAAGGCGGTATTATCTTGATGAATAACAAAAAGCATGAGGCTGATCCGCGCATAAAAAAGAAAATAATGGGCTGGAAAGGCTTTGTTCTTACCTACGCTGTAATGCTCATACTGGTCGGTGTTCAAACCGGCCTCGTTGCAATGCCCATCTTTTTCAAAATGCCTGTGTTCTTCCAAATCACCCTCATTATGGGTTATTGGGCAATCGTAGCAATTATCTTCATGGCTCTCACAAGATGGCAAATAAAGAATGAGTATGATATTCCCATGCGCACACTCAGCAACGCCGCCAAGGATGTGGCGAATGGCGATTTTTCAGTGTATGTCGAACCAACACATACACCCGATCATTATGATTACATTGATGTAATGTTCACCGATTTCAATGTGATGGTTCAGGAGCTTGGCAGCATTGAAACGCTGAAAAATGATTTTGTAGCCAATGTCTCGCACGAAATCAAAACCCCGCTTGCCGTAATCAAAAACTATACAACCGCATTAAGGAATGAGAATCTGCCAGCAGAAACCCGAAAAGAATATATAGATACCATTGTTAAGGCGGCCGACAATCTCAACACTCTGATAAGCAACATCCTTCGTCTAAACAAACTGGAGAATCAGGAAATAGAGATTCCTGCCGAACCATACAATCTATGCGTTCAGCTTTATGACTGCGCCTTGCAGTTTGAATCTCTTTGGGAAGAAAGGAATATTGAGTTCTCAATCGACGCCGAGGACAAGGCCGTGATCGCAGCCGATAAAGAAATGCTCGAAATCGTTTGGAACAATCTGCTTTCCAATGCGCTGAAATATACGGCCCCAGGCGGGAGTGTATCCATTGCTCAGACATCAGAAGCTGGCAGCATCACCGTATCGGTTTCAGATACAGGGTGCGGTATGGACGTTGAGACAGTGAGACGGATTTTTGATAAATTCTATCAAGCCGACACTTCCCATTCGGGCGAGGGCAACGGCCTTGGTCTTGCCCTGGCATATAGGATCGTAGAAAAATCAAGAGGATCGCTGACTGTAAAAAGTGAGCTTGGCAAAGGCAGCACCTTCACCGTAACCATTCCAACGATTAGGAACGATGCCTAATGCGTATATTCAAAAGAAAAACTTACTACGTCCTGTGCGTCCTGTTAATCGTAGCTGGACTTGCTTCTGGTTATTTGTATGGATCTATTTTTGAAATCCTTTGTTTGGCAAGCACACTGCTCTTTTTAGGCATTCAGCTTAGGTTGAGATCCTATCAGGAGATGGACCCGGAGGCAGAAAAAGACCAGCACCGGCCTGTCAGCTTTTTTCTCCTGCTCCCGCCGATCATAACCATTGCGGCAGGTAGTATGCTAATTATCTCCCCTTCAATTTGTGTTGGAAAACAAAGCTGGTTTGCCACCGCTGTATCCATCGGTTTGCTTGCGCTCTTGTCGCTTCGGCTCATATCCATTTGGAAAGATACATCCTTGGTCGGCAGATTACTACGCTTTACGGTGGCGGCAGCAATGTCCGCGCCATTATCGCTTATCATCACACTGCTGCTGTATTTGACGAACACCGAGGACGCGATGGTTATGAGTGCAATGACAACCATCATTTTCGGTGCTCTGGCCTTCCTTGCAATGGCAAATATCATTATGATTTCGTACTGCGACTATAAGAGAACAATTGAGAGCATAAGGATCATCTCAAAAGCCATAAAGGAAAGAAAACTTATTTTTGCCCGTGTATCCATTTTGAAAGACATATTTCTCGTCGTAGGAAAAGGGATACTCTGCATCATATCGGTTTCCTTTTTCATGTTCGTCAACGCTCTGTACAGCGCAGGGATGGGACTAGCCCGGTTCATCGCGGTTCGGATGCACACGCAAGAAAAAAAGGAGCAGGTTAAAAGCTACCGAAATGTCGGAATCATCATTTCCTTTTCGAGTATATGCTACGTGCTGTATTCAATCAGGTTGTTTTTTGGCGGTAAAACCGGCGATTATGATATGTATATTGCCCTCGTGGTTGCGCTCTATACCTTTGTTGAATTTGGCATAAATATTAAGGAAGCAATCCGGCTTCACAAAAGCAAGGCTTTGGAAGCAAAGGCGCTTCGGGCGGCTAGCTTTTCGTCAACACTCATTTGCTTTGTTCTTACGCAGACGGCGATCATGTCCTTTGCCGGCGAAGGCGACAATAGTTTTGCAAATGCTCTGTCGGGCATTGTATTTGGCGGACTGGCATCTCTGGTGGGGATTTATGTGATATTCGACAGTATTTCGAATAGGAAAAAACTTAAGCAGCAGTAGAATGGGAACAGTATCTGGCTAATATCGGACGGCCCGCTTTCTTGTGGGCTGTTTTTCTTATTAATAATTCTCAAACAAATCTCAGACATTTTGCAAACATTATGATTATAAGCTTGGTGCGCTAAAAGGTGAAAACACTTTTTTAATGAAGAGAAAAGTTGATTGAAGGAGGATTTATGTGCGTGGATTGGCGCTGGAAGGTGGTGGCGCGCGAGGTGCGTACCACATTGGAGTCGTAAAGGCTTTGTATGAGAAGGGTTATGAATTTGACGGCTTTGTTGGCACTTCTATCGGGGCGATCAATGCTGCCATATTGGCACAAGGAGATTTTCAGAAGGCACTTGAATTGTGGACGGACATTTCTATGGAGAAGGTCTTTGATATGGATGATCAGCTTCTTTTACAATTTACTGATCTGAAGAATATCAGACGGGATACTGCATTGCCCGATGAAATCCGAAAAGCCCTGGCAAAGGTGATCTATTCCGGTGGTTTGAGTACAGACAAAATAAAAGCAATGATTGGACAATACATATGCGAAGAGCAGCTTCGCAAATCTCACAAGGATTTTGGGCTTGTCACGATTTCAATCTTTGAACTCAAACCGTATGAATTAATGCTTGAGGATATTCCCAAGAACAAGCTCACGAATTATCTTATGGCGAGTGCGTCGCTCCCCGGTCTTCGGCGCGAAAAGATTGGTGGACAATCGTTTTTAGATGGCGCTTATTACGACAACTGCCCCTATCATCTTCTACGCAAAAGAGGCTATGAGGANATTNTTGTTGTCCGCACNAAAGCCCCCGGTATTTTTCATAAAGCAGGTGATAATAAGGATATAAGGGTGATTACAGCAAGTGAGGGACTGGGAAACCTTCTGCTTTTCACTCCCGAAAATAGCGCTGCAAATATAGCCTTAGGATATAAGGACGGTCTGCGCTTTGCTGCTGAATTGCGCGGGCGTTAACATAGGAAAACCGCCACTTCATCATGAATTGAGCGGTTTTCCATCATGAATTGTTGTTTGAGGTGGCAGTGTATATGAATAAAGCGAAGGACAAAGCGATGGACCGGGCACGAGCTTTTGATAACCCTATTTTTTATACTGTATCAGCGGTGGCACTCCAGCTTGCTTTTTTGGTCTGCTATCTCTATTTTCTATCTTCCTATTCAAAGATAGTCGGCATTTCATATACCGTAATCAATATTCTGGTTCTTCTGTTCTTGATTTCCAAGGATGATAACCCCTCATACAAGCTGATTTGGGTCGTTGTTATTCTCGGCATTCCAATGATCGGCGGCATTTTATATGTTCTTTTTGGGAACAAACGCGCTTCGCGGCGCCTGGGAATGAAGATTGCGGAGGAACACAGGCAGTACCTGCCGACTATGAAGCCCAATGAGGAAATAAGTAAGGCCATCAATGAGCGCAACCGCAGGGCTGCGGGCATCACGACATATTTACAGCAAAAGTGCTCCTTCCCCGCTTGGAGCAATACGCAATCAACCTATTACCCGCTTGGTGAAGAAATGTATGCGGATATGCTGACAGAGCTCCGCAGAGCCGAGAAGTTTATTTTTATGGAATACTTCATCATCGAGCCCGGTGTGATGTGGAGCGCCATCGCCGCCATTTTGAATGAAAAGGCGGCGCAAGGAGTTGATGTTCGTGTCATGTACGATGACTTGGGCTGCATCAGTACATTGCCAAAGGGGTTTGCCGACACCTTGCAGAGCAAAGGAATCAAGTGTGTTGCCTTTAATCCGGTTATGCCTTTTCTGAATCTCGCCATGAACAACCGCGATCACCGAAAGATCATGGTTATCGATGGGAATGTAGCATTTACGGGCGGTATCAATCTCGCAGATGAATATATCAACGAGAAGGTGAAGCACGGGCATTGGAAGGATACGGGCGTTATGATAAAAGGCTCTGCCGTCTGGAACTTCACCGAGATGTTTCTGGAAATATGGAACGCCTTCGCAAAGGACAGCAAAGAAATTGAGCAATATATGCCTGATTCCAGCTTTACAGGCGCAATAACCGGCGACGGCTTTATTCTGCCCTTTTCCGACTCTCCGATAGAGAGCGAAACAGTCAGTCAAAATGTGTACTTGGATATTCTGAACAAAGCAAACGACTATGTATATATTTTTACTCCCTACCTTATCATTGACTCGGAAATGGTAAACGCCTTGCGCATGGCGGCAAAGCGCGGTGTGGATGTTCGGATGATTACACCGGGTATCCCCGACAAAAAGCTGATCTTCCGTGTCACCAGGGCAAATTATGAACTGCTGATTTCGGCTGGTGTCAGGATTTTCGAATACACACCGGGCTTTACACATGCTAAAAGTTTTGTAAGTGATGATGAAATTGCCGTTGTCGGTACAATCAATCTGGATTTCCGCAGTCTTTATTTACATTATGAATGTGGATTGTTGCTGATCAATACAAACTCCGTCATGCAGCTAAAGGACGATTTTGGGACAACCCTTTCAAAATGCACTGAGGTTACACCTAAAGATTTGAAGCAGAGCTTTTTCTGGCACTTGTTTGATGCCGTTATCCGGGTGTTCTCTCCAATGATGTGAGGTGAAAAAATGAGCGGAAAAATACCTGCAANGCTCTTTGCGAAAGCGGCGGACCTGCTTGATCATGCCCAGCTTAACAGTTCCTTGTGCCTGATCTTCAATGGTATGGCCTCAATGGTGGCAATCGCATTTCTGGTTCTGTTCGCAATGGGCAAAACAGGGACGCTCTTTTGGCTGGGCGTAGTCGGCTGCGTGTGCATGGTTTTGGCAAATATCACGGACCTGTTCCCATTCTTGCTAAGAGGTATAGCAAAAAAGCTGGCCCACAGCAATAAAGGCAGTCAATAGGAAGCTCGACTGGCAACGAATACATTTTACAAATAAGAATTAAGGAGAGCATGAATGAAAACAGAATCTCATTTAATAATTCTCAAACAATTCTCAGACATTACGCAAACAATCGAACGGTAAAGTATAAACACAAGATTGAACAAAGAGAGGTTAGGAGTATGAAAAAGAGCAGCTTTGTGGCGTTGGTCATGGGAACTATTGGAGGCGCATTCGTCTCACTTGGAATGTGTATGTGCCTGTTGCCGGACTGGAACGCCTTTAGGCCCGGTGTGATCATGGGATGTATCGGTCTTGCGATTCTTCTGATTATGGTGATCGTATGGCGCAGGATGACCCATAAAGACCCTGTACGCATGTCGGGCAAAACACTACTCGCAATGATCCTTGGCGTTGTTGGTGCTCTCATGCTGGGAGTTGGAATGTGTTTCGCAATGGTGTGGAGCCAAATGGTTTTGGGTATCATACTTGGCTTGGCAGGAATTGTACTTTTGATTTTCCTGATTCCGCTGGTCAAGGGACTCAAATAACACCATAAAGCATCCAAATATTGAAAGGAGGTTTGACCATGACTTCTTATTCTACAAAAGCTGGAATTATTGCAACAGCAATATCTGGTGCGCTCGCAATAGTAGGCGCGACAGCATCCGGTGTCATTCTGCACACTGCAAAGCATGAACAAAAGCATGAAACGGTGGAACGCCGCCAAGGAATGAAAGGAGAAATATTATGAAAAAGTATCTGAGCATAATCGCAATTGCTTTCGTGTTGATTTCTTCAACATTCTCCAGCACAGCTTATGGCGCAGAAGAACAGAATTTGCCTGACAGCGGCAACACCGTTTATGAAATACAGGCGAACTCAGAAGATGGTGTTGTGAAACCGGAACAATCATCGGATGGATGGTTTAAATCACATATTCGGGGATTTCGAGAACACATGAGAGGTCATCTGCAATGGAATGGAAGTATTTTCAGATATGTAGCCAACATCCTTGTCCTAGCCGCTGAAGCAGGTATCGGAGCAGTCGCTATCGCAGGTAGTGTAGCAGCTATCGGCTCAACTATTACAGCAGTTTTATCAGCAGTTGGAGCAATAATTGCCGGGATTGTTATACTCATCAAGAAACCCAAAAGCCAAGTGGCTTGATAGGCCGGAACGATCAGAAAGGAGAACTAAATGATTAGGAAGTTAAAAACAATCGTACTCACGCTAACCTTGGCTCTATTCGCGCTTATACTAACCGCTTGTGGTAACGAACAGCAGATGGGCGCATGGATAGACAACCATATTGAAAAATCCAGTGATAGGCTGGAAAATCACATTCAAGAATCGCAAGAGTTGGTTGAAAGCAATGATACAACCGAGAGAACACGAGATGATTCGGAGCAACCGGAACAGCAGTCAAGCAACTGGATAGAAAACCATATCCGCAGCTCCGGCGAGCGTTTGGAAAATCATATCAAACGCGCAAGCCAGCTTTATCAGGAAACAGATACCAAAAAATAAGCCGCCAGACGGCAACTATGAATAATAAGGAGAATTTTCATGAGCAATAAAGAGAGCTTTGTAGGTTACGAGTATAAGACTGTCAATGCCACCCGCGATTCCGCAGGAATGTACATCGACTGCATGGAGAACTTCGGGTGGTCCTTGGTTGAGAACGATGGGTACAACGTTCAAGATTCGCTTTCTAGTCTGAATCCTGTCAATTTCGGCAGAAATATCGCCAGCGCAGCGCAGACATTTGGCGAAACAGCAGATGCAGCCCCGGCTATGACGCTGAAATTCAAGCGTGACCGCCGCATTGAGAATAAGCAACAGCTTGAAAAGCTGGAACGGGAATATGAGGATGCTCTGTCGGCGATTCAAAAAGCCGAACGCAAAAATATCGCTCAGACAATGGGCATCTCCCTGGGAACCGGCATCATCGGAACTGCGTTCATTGGCCTCGCTGTCTACAATTTCGTGTTTTCCAATACAGTCTTGGGTGTGGTTTTCGCGGCCATAGGCGCTGTTGGATGGGCAATCGGCTTCTTCTCCAACATGAAGATCGGCAAAAAGAAATCAACGCAGACAGAGCCTTATGTCCAGGAGCAGCTTAACATCGTCTACAGCACCTGTGAAAAAGCTCACGCACTGCTGGCTTAACCAGAAAAGGAGATAACAAAATGAGCGATTTCATGAAAACCCAAAAGAAGATCGAAAAAGCCGTTGTGTCCGGCTATCAAAAAATCGAGGATACCGTTGTTTCGGGCTATAAGAAAGTTGAGGATTCCTTTGTGAAGGCATTCCTGACACCAGATGAAACACCTCCACAGCAAGAAGCCCAGTCCGACAACACACAGTCCTCACAAGGCAAAGGAGATTGAGGCTTCTATGGGCGCCACAATACGAAATGACAATAGCTATATTGGCTACGAATACCGGGATGTTTTGGTAGATAGCAATATGGAATCCCTGTATGTCGATTCATACGTGTGTTTTGGGTGGCAATTCGAGGGGCGGCAGCCATCTCTGCTGGGAATTACATCGGGAATGGTGAATCTGAAATTCAAGCGGGATAGAAAGGTTCTTAATCAGGCTGAGTTGACCCGCCTGCAACGGCATTTCGATTCCTGCATGTCTGAGATCACACGGATGGAGCAATCAAAAACAAGCTATGCCTCTGTTGTAGCATTTACGATTGGCATCATCGGAACGGCCTTTATGGCCGGAGCAGTGTTCTCGTACCTCGCAAGCATGATTGCTCTGTGCATCGTATTGGCAGTACCTGCCTTTGCCGGGTGGATCGTTTCCTATTTTGCCTATTGCTCTACTTTCGAGAAAAAGAAAGCCAAACTAGCGCCGCTGATCGAGAGCAAATACGACGAAATATACGAGATCTGCGAAAAGGCGAATGGTTTACTGTATAACAGCTAATGATGCACTAAAAATCACATCAACCTTGCTTTACGATATATGATATTCTAAATCAGCAGCCTAAAAGAAGAAATGGGCTGCTGTTTTTATGTTTATGTATTCGTGAGTAATGTGTATTGGTGCGTTAGGGTCATTTTAATGTTTCTCAAACAATCCTCAAACAATACGCAAATACTAGACCGCTAATATATGGCTATACATTGTTGAAGATCATATAGGAGTGGTGAAAAATGAATGCTATCGAGACAAACGGATTATCCAAATCATTTCATACTATGTATGCCGTGCAGGACCTCGATCTGAAAGTTCCAGAAGGTTCTATTTACGGCTTTATTGGTGAAAATGGTTCAGGAAAGTCAACAACGGAAAAACTGATTTGCGGGTTATTGGTGCCCTCGGCGGGAGATATTCAGCTATTTGGAAAGCCATACACAGATGCCGGTGTTCGATCCCGAATGGGCGTGCTGATTGAAAATCCCGGATGTTTCCCGAACAGCACGGTATATCAGAATCTGATGATGCAGGCTTTGAACTTGGACATTAAGAGGCCGCACGAAGAGGTGCGCCGTGTTCTGGAGCTTGTCAGCTTGGCCGGAGCCGCGGGCCGCAAATTCAGAGAGTGTTCCCTTGGCATGAAGCAGCGCATCGGGGTTGCCCAATCCCTGCTGGGGAATCCGCGAATGCTGATACTGGACGAGCCGATCAATGGCCTCGACGCCGATGGCATGAGAATCGTGCGCGAAACATTGATTGAACTCAATCGCCAAGAGGGCGTGAGCATACTCATCAGCTCACATATCCTTGGAGAGCTTGCCAAGGTAGCCACACATTACGGAATTATCCGCGGCGGCAAGCTGATCCGTGAGATGCCTGCAGAAGCAATGAGCGAGGAATGCCGGGATTTTGTTTTCACAAAAACAAACGACAACGGCAAAGCCCTATCCGTGTTACGGGGCAAATACCGTGAAGTTGAGGCAAGGGATGACGGTATTCGCGTTTACGGCGAGGAAGAAAGCGCAAATGTATCTGCCTTTCTTTTTGAAAATGGAATTGCCGTTGGTGAGATTGCATTCTGTAAGGTTGGCTTGGAGGAATACTATCTTCGCGTTATGAGCCGCATGGAGGGAAAGTAAGATGAACAACACAAATATAGCTGAACCGACCTTTGCATCTCGTATGAGATCCATGCTGAAACTGGATTTTTATAGGCTGTTTCATACGCCTGCGTTTTATATGATGCTTTTTGTCGCTGCAATGATTCCTGCTTTGCTCTTAACTACGGCGGGTGTGGAG
>JGI994J12354_10005823_pt1 | contig 10481 bp, 12 predicted proteins | sample IntmicLarv3ML3BL_FD_12354 | JGI IMG/M metagenome (IMG submission 12354)
CTCATTACAGACCCGCCACGTTCAGGTATGCACGACGACGTGACAGATACCATCCTTGCAGCATCGCCTAAAAGAATCGTCTATGTAAGCTGTAATTCAGCCACGCAAGCACGCGACCTGAACCGTCTAAGCGATCGCTACCAGGTAAGCAAAGTACAACCAGTCGACATGTTCCCACATACACACCATGTAGAAAATATCGCCCAGTTGGAATTGAAATAAACCTATAATTATTCGGAAATATAAATGTATGTCACGGGATGTGCGGTCCAGCCTGCTGCATCGTATAAAGTAAGAAAATTCATTGTATCCGGCGCTATGAATGGAAGGCCTGATATTTGGGGAGATTCTTGAATGTAATTGTTTTCATCCACAATGAGTCGCCCTGATTCCTTGTCGAAAAAGAGCGAATAACACAAAATAACCGCAAAGAATGTCAATATCAATTGTTTCATAACTTTTGTTTTTCTTTTGTAGATGAACTTTGTCTTTAAAACGTTGCATGAATTGAAATATTGTGCAGGATGCATTATTTTTTTCGCCATTTTTGGCATTTTCTAATATTTCAACTAACTTTGCAAACGCATAGAGCAATTAATAGATTTAAAAATAATTAGACAAGCATGAAACGAATTATTTTTTTAGTGAGCTTCGTACTATTTTCAACATATACTATCGCCCAGGAAAGAGAGGCGAAAGTATTGATTGTCACGAATGTAGGCAAAATAACCGTAAAATTATACAACGACACTCCGTTGCATCGTGATAATTTCCTACGGTTGGCGGAAGAACATAAATACGATAGCGTCATGTTTCATCGCGTCATTAAACAGTTTGTTATTCAAGCCGGCGAAAAGTATGCCCGCACCGATTCAGTAAACCTCGCAAATCAAGAAAAGTTAGATTACACCATACCGGCCGAAATCATATTTCCCAAGTATTTCCACAAAAGGGGACAGTTAGGTGCCGGCAGGCTAACTGATGCAAATTTAAATCCGGAGCGCGCTTCATCAGCCATCGATTTTTATATCGTCACTGGTAAACATTTTTCCGAATATGAGATCAATAAAATTGAGAAAGAGAAAAAAATCACCTTGACACCCGAACAGCGCGAAGCGTATATGATAGAAGGAGGCGTTCAGCATTTGGATGGAGAATATACGATTTTCGGCACCGTAACTAAAGGTATGAAAACGGTGCAAAAAATTGAATTATCCTATACTGATGCTTATGATTATCCATTGAAAGATATTAGGATTAAAAAAATGAAAATACTAAATCGGTAATTATGAATCCATTTAGTTGTTCAATAAAAATTGCATGCATGTGGCTTGTGTGTTGCTTTGCTTTCTCATACAACGTAAACGCGCAGGATTATCAGAAAAAGTTAGTCGTCCCAAAAGGCATGCAATTAGCAGTCATTGAAAATTACGATACGATTCCGCTCGTTTTCTTGAAAGAAGTGCTCGTATATCCACCACTTGTATTTAACAGCAACAAAGAACGTCAGGAATACGACAGACTTGTTCGCGACGTAAAAAAAACATTACCTTACGCCAAGTTGGTCTACAACACTCTCATTGAAACATACGAATATATCCTGACGCTACCGGACGAGAAAAGCAGAGAAGCCCATTTAAAAAAAATGGAGAAAGAACTTTTCAAATATTACAAACCGGAAATGAAAAAACTCACCTTGTCGCAAGGGAAACTCTTATTGAAACTGATCAACCGCGAGTGTAACCAGTCGAGTTACCAACTTGTGGGCGCCTTTCTCGGAAAGGTTCGTGCCAGTTTCTGGAATCTTTTTGCCGGCATGCTCGGTGCCAACATGAAAACAGACTATGAACCGCAAGGTAAAGATGCCATGACGGAACGCGTTGTTCGGTTAGTCGAACGAGGACAAATTTAACACCCTTTGTTCCAACAGATAAGCATATTTCCGTACCAAAAATACCTACGAAATCTGCGGACTCATAAAGGCCCAGAGAACAATTCCGGCGGCCACCGCCACGTTCAAGGAATGTTTGACGCCATATTGAGGTATTTCAACACAAAAATCACAGGTATCTATCACTTGCTGCTGGACACCTTTCACTTCATGTCCTACAATGATGGCATATTTTTTGTCTTTCTCAACAGATAGTTTATCCAGGGAAATACTACCCTCTGCCTGCTCTACCGCACAAATAGTATATCCATTTTGCTTTAAATCTTCAATTGCATCAATGGTTTCTTTATAATAATGCCACGCAACGGTATCCTCTGCACCCAGCGCTGTTTTATGAATTTCCACATGGGGAGGTGTGGCTGTAATACCACAAAGATAAACGGCTTCCATCCGAAAAGCGTCTGCCGTACGGAAGATGGAACCTACATTATTCAAACTACGTACATGGTCGAGCACTACAACAAAAGGGGCTTTATCACACAACTTGTATGCTTCCGCCGATAAACGGTTCAACTCGGTTATTTTTAGTTTCCGCACTTATGTATCAGATTAGATCGAAAGAATACGCCAAATCCAGATTTGTAATTCAAGACACTGTTTCGCAATCCCTGATTATTTGAATCAACTGCGCTCCCAACTCCTCTGCTTCTTGTTGCGTGCAGGCTTCGGAATAGATTCGAATGACGGGTTCCGTATTGCTCTTACGCAGGTGAACCCATTTATCTGGAAAATCAATCTTCACGCCATCAATGTCGGTAATGGTCTCGGATGAGAATTGTATTTTTATTGCTTGCAGAATAGCGTCCACATCCACATCCGGTGATAACTCCACTTTTTGTTTCGAGATAAAATAGGACGGATAGGTAGCGCGCAATTCGCTCACTTTCATCTTTTTATAAGCTAAATTTGTCAGGAACAAGGCAATCCCTACCAACGCGTCGCGCCCGTAATGACTCTGCGGATAAATGACGCCGCCATTGCCCTCGCCGCCAATCACTGCATTGGTTTCTTTCATTTTTGTGACTACATTCACTTCGCCTACCGCTGACGCAGCATACTGACCTCCTTTCTGGAGTGTCACATCACGCAAGGCACGCGTCGAACTCAGGTTACTCACGGTATTCCCTGGCTTGTTGGAAAGCACATAATCGCTCACCGAGACAAGCGTATATTCTTCGCCGAACATTTCACCGTTTTCGCAAATGATTGCCAGCCGGTCGACATCCGGATCAACAACAAAACCAACGTCGGCTTTTGCATGTAGCATCAGTTGAGAAATCTCCGTCAGATTTTCAGGGATCGGCTCTGGATTATGTGAAAAATTACCATGTGGGTTACAGTGAAGTTTAAAAATTTCTTTTACACCCAAGGCATACAGCAGATCGGGAATTACGACCCCTCCCACTGAGTTGACACAATCAATCGCCACACGAAAGTTGGATGCTCGTATGGCTGCTACATCAACCAATTCAAGATTTAGTACGCTTTCAATATGTCGCTCTTTGTAGCGGGTATCTGTTATTATCTTACCAAGATTATCTATCGTCGCGTACTCAAACTGTTCTTTTTCAGCTAATTCAAGCACCACAACCCCTTCTTCCGCATTCAGAAACTCGCCATGTTCGTTCAGTAACTTCAACGCATTCCATTGTCTGGGGTTATGACTTGCTGTGATGATAATGCCACCACAAGCTTTTTCACTTGTAACCGCAATTTCTGTCGTTGGTGTTGTCGCTAAATCAATGTCTACTACATCAAACCCCATTCCTGTAAGCGTTCCGATAACGAGTTGTTTAACCATCAATCCCGAAATACGCGCATCCCGGCCCACAACAATCCGGTTTGTTTTCATGGTCGTGTTTTTTTTGATCCATGCAGCGTAAGCTGAAACAAATTTCACAATGGCCAAAGGACTCAAACCTTCATCCGGCGTCCCCCCTATCGTTCCGCGGATTCCTGAAATAGATTTAATCAAAGTCATAAAAAAAGTATATTAATAAAATGTAAATCTTACCCTATCAAAAAAAATCGGAATAAACATACTCCCGGAACTACTTTGATAAGTACTTCCGGCAGGATAACTACTTATTTCCGAGTAGCCAGGTACTATCATTTTCACAACTGAACTATCTCCGACATACGACATGACAGATTCTAATCCAATTCCAAAAAACAAATAGTAGAGGTTATATGCAGAAGAATTTTGATCTACCACATTTCTTGCCAAACCATACCTGAATTCCATTGGTGAATAGGTATTTGTAAAAGTAGAAAAGCTTTCTGTTGTATCCGAATAATGAAAAGCTCCGCTCACCCGAACTAAAACATCAGTCACGTTAGGTATAGCGCGATTACCGGTACCCGAATCCACCACATTCAGATAGATCCCACTACTTAAATGTACATATTGATTAGCACCAAAAACACCATCTGCAGGATATTCCTCCAATACTTCAATGTTATAGTCCGTAATAATTTTTTTTATAATCTTATTTTCGTTCGCTTTCATTTCCCCATATGTTATTGTCTTATTACACGAAACGGTGAAAATTAAAGACAAAGTAATAAAGAACATGACTAATATATAGAAACTTTTCTTCATCTGAATTGAATTTATCATTTATAATTACAGCGCAAAAGTACGCATTATTTGTAACATAAACCGCATTGTTTAGGATTTTTCAAAATTATTAGGATTAAACAACGCCAATCCTTCTTCAAAAGCTTTTACTGCTTCTTCCATAGAACCATAGAATTCACCACCGGAAGCATTTTTATGCCCGCCGCCATTAAAGTACCTGGAAGCGAATACATTGCAAGGGAAATCGCCCTCCGACCGAAAAGAAATTTTGATTAAATGTTTCTCTTCGCGCATAAACACAGAAAAATATATTTCTTTGATACTCAAAGGCAAATTAACAAAATTTTCAGTATCGCCACATTTATACTTGAAACGATTCAACTCAGAACGCGAAAGTGTAAACAATGCAGCCCGTTCGGCTGGATAAGTCTTTAGCTTTTCATAGAGTACATACCCCATTAAACGAATACGCGATAAGGAATAAACCTGATATATTTTGCGGTAAATATCATCCTTGTCAATCCCATTTTTTAATAATTCACTCACAATCAAATAGATACCTTCATTGTTCGAATTAAACGTAAATGCGCCTGTATCTGTCATCATACCGGCATATAAACACGCTGCCGCCGGCTTTTCTATCAAATCCACATCACCCAATGCACAGATCACACGAAAGACAAGTTCGCTAGCAGAACACATTTCCGGAAAAGAGATTTCAATTTTACTAAATCTTTCCGGATCAGGATGATGGTCGATCAGCACTTTACGCGCATCCGAAGCCGCAAGCGTCGAGGCCAATTTGCCTACTCGCTTGATAGCATTAAAATCTAAGCAAAAAATGACGTCGGCTTCCAGGATCAATTGACTCGCAAAGTCCGGATATAGTTCGCCGATAACAATATCAGTTGCCCCCGGCATCCATTTCAGAAAATCCGGAAAACTATTCGGCACCACCACTTTAATCGACTTCTTATCGAACGACGACAGATAATGATACAGTCCCAACGAAGAACCAATCGCATCGCCATCCGGCATTTCATGTGAAATAATTACAAATTTATCACCCTTATTAATATAAGTCTTTAACTTATGTATAATGTCATTATCAATTATTTTTGTCAGCATTCCATTCTTGTTTTGTGTTGAGAGTTAGCATTTTAAGCAAATAATAAAAGTTTACGCCACATCCAATAGCAAGTTCTGTCATATAACTGTACTCCAGGGAACTTTTCGAGCCATTTCATACTTATGCTCAAGATTGAAAATTCGCCTTCCGTTTCCCCGTAGAAGCGTTTCAACTAAATCCAATGCATCATCCTGCTTAAGATATCCATCCTCGACCAATTCGGCGAGCGCAGCATAGACGCCATTTCTCGCTATTCTAGCATGACCAATGACGTTTTCAACGACGTTGTAATCACCACCAAAAGCATGAATTTTATTTGAAGGAGCCGTGACAAGGTATCGTTTGAGAAATTCTTTTGTTCCGAGCGGATCGATGATCCAGGCCCAGCATGTCTGGACGTGTGCATTCGAAAAATGCTTGGCAACCGAGATTAAGGCATTTCCGTAAGGATAAGCGGTATGCATAAACATAAAACGGGTCTTGGGCGAACGAAGACACAAATCGGCTGTCTGCGCAACATTTTGCTCCACACGCGACACATTCATTTCATTATACCCTGCATAGTAGCCGGTATGGAGTTTGACCGGCAAATTGTATTCATCGGCTTGTGCTACGAAAAACCAGAAAAGATGGTCCTGCAACAATTTTCTTTCTTTGGGATCGAGCTGAGCGTTTTCCAATCGTTTCTTGAAGGGAATTTCCGCCAATTCAGCCGGAACCTTTTCAAAATCAAGCCCTCGGTGATATGCTATCGCACATTTGGCAGCAACAGCGTAAGAAGCATATTTTTTAAACCACCGTCGGATGAAATCATGAAAACCATTCAGGTCTTTTACTTCATCAATTCCCACCCTTTTCGACAAGTCGCTCGTTATGATACCATGTGTCAGGTATGTAAAATTGATGTCTTGTAATAAGAGTGTCGGTTGTTTTGTCTCTACAAAAGGAACCTGATCGACCTGACATGATTCCAGATTACAATGTCCCCGTAAAATTTTTTCGTAAAAGCCCGGTACCGCACATTTCGCAAAGGCCTGTTGTAATTGAGGGATCACGTTTTCCGTGATATTGTCAATACCATAGAGCTCCTGAATGGTTATACGGGCAGCCTGCCCGTAACCTGTATGTTTTACACCATCCCAAAATGGGGCAAGTCGACGCCAAAGAACAACAGGGTCTTCGTTTTCCATTTCCTTTCCAAACACAGCATCATAGTCTAAGCCGGCAGATCCAAAGTCATCACCCAGATAATGTTTAAACAACCGGATACAATTCCTATTGTCCTTCAAACGTTCGGCTTCGTCCTGCAGATGCTCATGCGAATCAACCATTGGCGTCGAATCGATCTGTTTACGTAACGCAGCAAGGAATCCGTCGCGTGAACTTTCAGTTATTCTATTTTGGGAAGAAATACCGTTCTTGTCATTTGGCTGTAGCGAATGAAAGTTATCAATAGATGTATTGGTTGCATTTGATTGGCTTGATAACCCTAACGCTAAGGTCGTTCCGGCCGCCCCTATCAACCCAAACTGTTTCAAGGCTTCCCGACGCGAAGTTTTTGATTTTCTCATACATTATCATATGACATGGATAAGTAAATATAACCCGACCACAACGCTGCATTTACTTGCTGGTTCAGTAAATCTTCCATTCTTTGATTTAACATAATTGCACTTTTTTATTGTAAAACATTTTAAAAAAACCACTGCAAAATTACATGATAATTCCGAAACTTCCAAGTTTTATCCATTGAAATAATTTATCTATTCTTCCTACATATATATCAAACTTCGTTGAATAGAAAAAGCGGGAATAAATTGAATTTCCATCCATTCGTTCATTTTAATTGACCCTACCATTATGGATAAAAAATGAAAGAAATCCTCGCAAATATGCTTAAAAAAAACAGTTTTTTGTACCTTTGCGTCGAAAATCTCAGGTATTGGAAAGAATTTTTTTTATTAATTAAATACAAAAGTGCTATGCAAACAATTGAAAATTACAACTTTGCCGGTAAGAAGGCGTTTGTACGTGTGGATTTCAACGTACCGTTAGACGAAAATTTTTACATCACGGACGATACACGTATCCGTGCAGCTATGCCCACACTGAAAAAAATCATTGCAGACGGCGGCAGCGTGATCATTGGTTCCCATCTGGGACGCCCCAAAGGTGTGACTGACAAATTCTCATTGAAACATATCCTTGGTCATGTGGCGAAAAAGTTGGGCACCGACGTACAATTTGCCAACGATTGCATCGGAGAAGAAGCGATTGCAAAAGCGGCTGCGCTTCAATCGGGCGAAGCGCTTTTACTTGAGAATCTGCGTTTTTATGCCGAAGAAGAAGGGAAACCACGGGGTCTTGCCGAAGATGCTTCGGACGAAGAAAAGATAGCAGCTAAAAAAGCGATCAAAGAAAGTCAGAAACAATTCACGAAGACATTGGCCTCACTTGCTGATGTTTATGTGAACGATGCATTCGGAACTGCCCATCGTGCACATGCGTCAACAGCACTTATCGCCGACTATTTTGACGCAGATAATAAATTGTTCGGCTTTTTAATGGAAAGAGAAGTAAATGCCGTACAAAAAATACTGAATGACATCAACCGTCCGTTTACGGCCATCATGGGCGGCTCGAAAGTGTCAAGTAAAATCGAGATCATAGAAAACCTGTTAAGTAAAGTAGATAACCTGATTATTGCAGGTGGCATGACATTTACTTTCGTAAAAGCACTTGGCGGTAAAATTGGCGAATCTATCTGTGAAGACGATAAGTTAGAACTTGCATTGGAGTTGCTTAAAAAAGCAAAAGAGAAAGGTGTCAACATGGTTCTTGCAACTGATGCTAAAATCGCCGACAATTTCAGCAATGATGCAAATACCGACTATGCTGATGTATATAGTATTCCTGACGAATGGGAGGGATTAGATATCGGTCCCAAAACAGAAGCAAAATTTGCAGAAATCATTCGACAGTCAAAGACAATTTTGTGGAATGGTCCAACTGGGGTATTTGAGTTTGAAAATTTTACACATGGTTCACGCTGCGTTGCCGAAGCCATTGTCGAAGCGACAGCCAATGGCGCATTTTCGTTAGTAGGCGGAGGCGATTCCGTGGCCTGTATTAATAAATTCGGATTGGCCGATGGCGTATCATACGTATCCACAGGCGGTGGCGCTCTACTCGAAGCTATCGAAGGACTCGTACTGCCCGGCATCAAAGCGATAAAAGGATAACAAAAATCAATCGTCATTGCGAGGTTAGCCTCGCAATGACGAATTTGTAATCCGATAACCTAATATTCCATTCCACATTACATTTTACTGCCGGAATTGTTAATAATTCAAAAAAACCTTTTATATACAAATATTATTCGTACCTTCGCACACGTATGAAAAGGGCATTGACAAATACGATAGCTATTTTGATGGCGACGCTGGTATTTTATGGCGGCGCGGGTGTAAATATGGTATCGTACTGTTGTAATCTATGTCGTTCGGAAGGGATTACGGCAATATTGGATGACAAATGCTGTGATATTCACCACCATAATCATTCCGAACAAAAAACTTCTGCTTGTTGCAAGAACACGTGCGACTCGCATGTAGAAGAGATTGACAACGGTACTTCACATACCAGTTGCAGTCTTCACAACGAATACGCCTCTGCAGATTATTGCAACATGGAGCGAATTAGCTTTGACTGGTTTGTTCATAATTCGTCTGAACAGGAAACAGACCTTTCACCGATCACCTTGGATCTACTCACCTGCTACCTATCAGAGATTTCACATTTAGATATCATTACAAACGGGGGAAAACATACCCCCACATCTCACGGGCCACCTACAGTCTTGCCCCGCGATTACCTGTCAATCCTGACAGTTCTTTTGATTTAATTTACGGATTTCACTATTATTAAACATGTTCGGATGAACAGGTTTAGTTTTTCTTGTATCTTTCCGAACATTCTTTTTTTGACAAATGAATGTAAAATTAAACAAAAGAATAATAATGATAAAACAGTTTTTAATAATGACATTTTTAGTTTTTTCTGCGCTTTTAACAGCACAGAAAAAAATCAAAGGCACTGTCTGCGACGAGCACAACGAATTGCTGGTAGGAGCCAATGTTTCGTGGCAGGAAACACGTCGCGGAACAGCTACAAATGCGGACGGTTTTTTTGAGATCGAACAAAAAGAAAACGAAAAACAACTAATAATCAGCTATGTAGGATATTCCACTGTTACCCTATCGGTAAATAAAGACGATTCACCGCTTCATATCGTATTAAAAGATAATATTGAATTGAACGAAATTGTTGTGACCGAACGACGTACAGGTCTTGTCTCCATGCGGGCAAGTGTTTTGCAAGCGCAAAAAATTACATACGACGAACTATGCAGGGCTGCCTGTTGTAATCTGGCGGAAAGTTTTGAGACCAACCCTTCTGTTGACGTATCCTATGCAGATGCATCTACCGGCGCTCGCCAGATCAAACTACTCGGTTTGTCCGGCACTTATGTACAAATGCTGACAGAAAATTATCCAAACTTTCGGGGCGCATCAATGCTCTATGGCTTGGATTTTGTGCCGGGCCCATGGATGGAAAGCATACAGGTTTCAAAAGGAACATCTTCGGTAAAGAATGGCTATGAAGCATTAGCCGGACAAATCAATGTCGAGTATAAGAAACCTTTCCTTTCCGATATTCTATCTGTCAACCTCTTTACCTCCGATGCCGGACGGTATGAAGCAAATAGCGATGTCGCATGGCAACTTAACGAACAAGTTTCTACCGGATTGTTTGTACAC
>JGI994J12354_10005824_pt1 | contig 10480 bp, 8 predicted proteins | sample IntmicLarv3ML3BL_FD_12354 | JGI IMG/M metagenome (IMG submission 12354)
TCTTTTTATTCTATCTTAATTATAACTCTGTTTTAAAAAAACAACCTTACTTTCCGTAAAATTGTTTTTATTTTTTAATTCCTTAAGTTAATAACAGTGGACAATCATCTATCTTGTTGACCAACTGTTGTAAGTCCCATTAGGAAGAGTTAGCACCGATCTAGCACCTTTAAATCCTTTATTATACTGATTTACTATAAAGTTATAATAAGAATCCCAAGTAGCACAACTACCACCCCAGTTAAATAACCTACAAGGAGCTATTTCAAGATGCAGATGTATTCCAAAAGCATATCCAGTATCACCCATATAACCTATATATTGATCTGATGTAACACTTTTTCCAACGTATAAGTTTGGTGCATAAGAAGATAAATGTGCGTAAAGAGATGTATACCACTGTCCTTTTATAGAACTATAATGTTCTATTGCAACTACTAAAGCCCCATAATAATCACTATATTTAGCAATAATAGTTCCATTTCCAATTGGATATATTTTTTCACCACGACCATTTTTACTTCCAATGTCTATTCCTTTATGCAAAGAACCTCCACGCCATCCTACTTCACTAGTAACATATCCTGTTTGTGTAGGTCTTCTAAATATACCGGCATCTCCTTTGACAGCACAGTCAACACCAATAACATGGTTACTTTTACATCCTTGCTTCTTATATCCTTCAACTATATCCTGATATATTTTAATCTGTTGTGCAACTGAAACTGAAGTGTCAGATAATCCTGCTTTCTTTTCACCAAGTTTAACAAGATTATTACCTAACTCTTTTTCCTTTTCAACTAAAAGGTCTTCACGATCATCAATTTGCTTTTCGCGCAGCTTATTATCATCAATCATTTTCTCTAATTCATTTATAGTCCTATTATTATATGCAGTTATCTCTCTAACTACAGCAGCTCTATATATTAAATCAGTCATGTTTTCTGCACTAACTACATAGTCAAGATACAAATCTTCTTTATTACTAAATTGCAAATACTCCAACATTTGCTTTGTTTCTGCAGTTTTTTCAGTAATATAATCATGATACTTTTCTACTTGAATACTTAGTTCTTCTATTTCTTTACCAAGATCTTTCATCTCTTTTTTAATATTTTCAATATTTAAATTAGCTTGATTAATCTGAGCTTGCGTTTGGTTAGTAGCAATTCTATTATTTTCGGCATCCTTTTGGTATTTGTACAATTGAGCTTCATGCTCACCTAAAGTTATTGCTGAAGCACTTATAGGAATAGTTGCAATAAATATTGCAATTATTAAACATACTTTAAATAATTTTCTCATATTTTCAAATGCTTTCTTACTGCCCTAGAACTACCAAACATACCAACTAGCATACCAACACCAATTACAATTCCTGAAATCAAGAACACAAATGGCTGCGGCTCAATCATCTTAAATATTGGTGAAACCAATTGTCCACCAAAATGGTCATATATTCCTATATATCCATATATTGTAACTGCAACTGGAACAATCGAACCAATCAAGCCGATTAATATTCCCTCAACAATAAATGGTTGCCTTATTGACCAGTTAGAAGCACCTACAACACGCATAATAGAAATCTCTCTTTTTCTAGAAAATATTGTTAGCTTTATTGTATTTACTATCAAAAATACTGTAACTATTACTAGAATAATAACTATAGCAAAAGCAATTTTTTCTACTATATCAAACGATGCAATAATCTGTTCAACCACATCTCTACTATAAGTAACTGAATCTACAGATTCTTGCTTCTTTAATTCTGATACTGTATTTTCTATCTCTTTAATCTCTTTAACTTTAACTAAAAAGCTAGCATGAAATATATTGTTATCATCATCAAGTTTCTCAACTAATGTTTTAAAATATTCATCTTCAGCTGATAATTCTTCTTTTCTAGTTGCTACTGATTTATATTCATAATCATCAACATTACTATTTTTATCCAACATCTCTTTAAAAGTTTCAATATCCTCATCACTAGTATTAAGTTCCATAAACACAACAATAGTTGCATTATGCTGAACGCTTTTTGAAACATTCTTCACATTAAATGATGCCATTAATGCAAGAGATACAATTAGTAATGTAATACTTATACATGAGATAGAAGCAATTGACAACGAAAAGTTTCTACCAACACTTTTAAAACCATCGCGAATACCGCGTCCAAACATTCTAAATAATTTCATCGTCGTACTTCCCTTTCTCATAGTCTTTAACTAATCGTCCATCTTTTAGAGCTACAACCCTCTTTTTCATTTTATTAACAATCTCTTTATCATGAGTTGCCATTACAACAGTCGTGTCCATCTCTTTATTAATAGTCTCCAAAACTTTAACAATCTCAAGACTCATATCTGGATCCAAATTACCAGTCGGCTCATCACATAATAACAATTTAGGATTATTCACTATCGCTCTAGCTATTGCAACACGTTGCTGTTCTCCACCAGAAAGCTCATCAGGATAATTTCTAATCTTGTTCTTTAATCCAACAAGCTCCAATGCTTTCAAGGTCTTAACTTTAATATCTCTACTTTTCGACCCAATAACTTCAAGTGCAAAAGCAACATTTTCATAAACAGTTAATTTTGGCAAAAGTCTGTAATCTTGAAAAACTATACCTAGCTTCCGTCTTAACTTATAAACTTTACTATTACGTAGTTTTGCAACATCAATACCACCTACAACAATCTTACCTTCAGTAGGTTTTTCTTCCCTATAAAGCATTTTTATAAGAGTTGATTTACCACTACCTGACCCACCTATTATAAAAACAAAGTCACCTTTTTTTATCTTTAAATCCAAATCATATATAGCAGTAACACCATTTTTATACGTTTTCTTAACGCCCTCTATATTAATCAATTCCATTAATTTACCACCTCGTACTCAACAATAATTATAACATAAATTCATCCGAAAAAAAAGAATTTGCACTACCAATTATTGGCAAAAGCAAACTTCTGTAAAGTCATTATTATTTTATCGAAGATTGATAGGCATCAGTTACAATTAGAAACACTTTATCATCAATTTTCTTCACGTATTCAGTAACATATTGATATTCATAAGTTGGAACAACAGTAAGTAAAAAATGCTTCTTATCACCACTATTACCACTAAACCCATCAAGTTCAGTAAGACCACACTTCAAGTCATTAATAACATAATCTCTAACTTCCTCATACTTTTCAGTCTTTATATAAATAAACTTACTCAACGAAATTCCAAGTATAATCTTATTCATAACTATACTACTAATATACAAAATTATTATTGCATACATTGCCATATCAACACCAAAGAAAAAAGCACCAAACATAACTATAATTGTATTAATAATAAAATTAACTTTACTAACTGATACCTTAAATGCTTGGGCAATAGATTGACAAATTAGTATAACACCACCCTGACTCATATGTACCCTACATATAATACCAGATACAATCCCTGTTAATACACCAACTATTATAGCAATAAGAAGCATATCACCATTATCCACAACTACAAAATCAGATATATTAGAAGTCAAACTAACAAAAAGTGGATATACAAATGTAGATACTAAAGCACTTGCCGTTTTCTCAAAACCCATTATCAAAAAGCCTACAAAAAAAGTTGTAATTGATAAAATCATTAAAAGAATAGATGGACTAATATTAAATATCTCCCCTAACAATATAGATAAACCATTAACTCCACCAACAACTATCTTTAAAGGCGATAAAAACATATTATAATTAATCGATGATAAAAATAAGGCAAAAAACAAAACAGAATAACGCTTCAAAAGATGTTTATCCCTAAAGTATTTCATAACCTTCATACTTATTCACCACCATACACTTCATAAGCATCAGTAACTACAAAAAAAGCATTTTCATCAATCTCTTTAACTCCAGACCTTAATTTATAGTATTCATTAGTTGGAACAACACAAAATAACACTTGATCATTCTTACCCTTATAACCACCCTTTACTTTAAATATAGTAACTCCACGATTTAACACATTTATAACATAATCTATAACTTCTTCATCCTTAGTAGTTATTATATAAAAAGCTTTACTATCTGATATTCCCAAAAGAACCTTATCCACTAATGTCCCAATTATATATAAAATAACAAAAGCATAAAGACCTTTTGTAAATCCAAATACAAATATCCCACAACTAACAATTATTGAATCAGTTATCATTAAAGCTTTACCCATACTAATACGAAAATACTTATTAATTATTTGGTTAATAATATCAGTACCACCTAATGTAAAACCAGCTTTATAAACAGTTCCAATTCCACCACCCATAAATAAAGCACCAAAAACAGCTATTAAAAGCTGATTACTCATATCAATGTAAATAATATCACCAATATTAGCAGTTAGTTTAATGAATAATGGCAATAACATTGCACCCACAATAGTATTTAAAGTCTTTTTCTTACCTAAAAGAAGTAAACTTATAACAAGCAAAACACACTGTCCAACAAAAACAATCATTGCAGGTTCTACCTTCAAAAGTTCATTAAGTAAAATAGACAATCCCCCAATACCACCATAAACAATAGACATTGGATATAAGAACAAATTAAATCCAAGAGCTGACAATAACGTTCCAAACAAAAAAGAAAAATATTTTTTTACATTATATTTTCTGTATATATTGACAAGCTTATTACTTTTCATTACTTACTCCCTTTAAATTTGACTCTATAAACATATCAATATCACCATCTAAAACCTTAGTAACATTACTAGTTTCAACAGAAGTTCTCAAATCTTTCACCATAGAATATGGATGCATAACATAACTTCTTATTTGCGAACCAAAATTTATTTCCATATGACTACCTTTTACTTTAGCCAATTCTTCATTTTGCTTTTCTATTTCCAAAAATTTAAGCTTGTTCTTAAGCATCTGCATAGCTTTCTCTCTATTTTGAATTTGACTTCTCTCATTCTGACAAGTTACAACTATTTTAGTAGGTAAATGCGTTATTCTAACAGCAGAATCAGTTGTATTAACACTCTGTCCACCAGCACCACTCGATCTATAAACATCTATTTTTAAGTCACTATCAGATATAGTAATATCTACAGTATTATCAAATTCAGGAGTAACATCAATAGAAGCAAAAGAAGTATGCCTTTTATTATTTGAATCAAATGGTGATAAGCGCACTAAACGATGAATTCCTTTTTCATTTTTAAGATAGCCATAAGCATACATTCCTTTAACAAGTATAGAAGCACTTTTAATGCCAGCTTCTTCTCCATCAAGCATATCTAATACTTCATACTTATAACCTCTACGTTCAAACCACCTAATATACATTCTATAAAGCATTAATGCCCAGTCACACGCCTCAGTACCACCAGCACCAGAGTGAACTTCTAAAATACAATTATTTTTATCATGTGGTCCACTTAAAAGAAGCAATATCTCTAGTTCACTAACTTGCTTTTCAATATCTATTACTTCATTTTCTATAGATGCTTTTAATTCATCATCATATTCACTTTCTAACATCTCAAAAACTTCAATATCACCAATAATCCTTTTATTACATTCCACTACTCCTGTAGAAACTTCCCTTAAACTATTTATCTCAGCAATTACTTTATCAGCATTATCTTTATCATTCCAAAAGTCACCTGATGCCATAACACTTTCTAATTCTTTCAAACGTTCTAATTTACTATCAATGTCAAAGTAACCCCCATAACTCAGTTACTTTTTTCATGTTAGTATTTAATTTATTTCTAATCTCATATAACTCCATAACAACCTCCATCATATTAATATATAATAATCCATCTATATTATAGCAAATACAACTTATTTAACCTAATACTTTTAAAGAAAAAAACAATCACTTGACTGTTTCAATCTTAATCTTATTATCACCATTAATTATTCCATTAATAATAATATCTTCCAATCTATCATTTATAATTCTATTTACCTTACGAGCACCAAATGTTTTATATTCAGATAATTCGATAAGCTCATTAAGCACATTTTTACCTATTATAATATTACTAGCATTAAACTTCTTTTTTACCTCTTTAATCTTATTCTTAATAATAACCTCAATATTTTCATAGCTTATATTATTAAAAATAATTACATTATCTATTCGATTAACAAATTCAACACCAAGATATTCTTTTATTTTATTACCAATAAACTCCTCATTCTTTTCATTAAAACCAATTCCTTTATTATTAACACCCAAATTAGAAGTCATTATTATAATATTATTATCTAATCTATAATTATTACCACTAGCATCTTTTATACTACCTTCATCAAGTGCTTGCAAAAACAAGTTAATAACCGATTTATGAGCTTTTTCTATCTCATCAAGTAATATTACAGAATGTGGCTTATTTTTTACCTCTTCTAACACAGTAACTTTATTATTGTATCCAACGTATCCAGGCGGAGAACCAATTATCTTACTTATTGAATGTTCTTCTTTATACTCACTCATATCAAGTCTTATAAGATTATCATTATTAAACAAATTGTTAACATATTCTTTCACCAAAAGTGTTTTACCAACGCCAGTTGAACCAACGAAGAGAAATGAATTAGGTCGATTTTCTTTTTTAAAACCCATTCTTATCTTTTTAGTTATACTACACAACTTACTAATAGCAGCACTTTGTCCTATAACTACAGAGTTAAGTTTTGCTTCCAAATCCTTTAAAGAACCAATATTATCACTTGAAAGCTCATAAACAGGTATCTTCGACTTTAACATTATTACTTCAGCAATCATATCTTTAGTAACTTTTTTTACGTTACCATTTAATAATAATGCTTGTTCTAACTTACCAATTTTTTCCTCTAAAGATTTTTCTTCATTTTTTAAAGTTAGTGCAAAATCAAAATCATTCTTAACTATTGCTTCATTTTTCTTTCTGTATAATTCGCTTATAAGCTTCTTATAATTATTAAGTTTAGACATCTTTTCATCTTTCGATACTGCAACCTTTGCACATACTTCATCCAAAATATCTATAGCTTTATCAGGCTGTTTTCTATCATAAATATACTTATTTGATAACTTAACTATTAATTCTAATATATCATCATCTAAACTTACTGCATGAAAACTTTCATATATTGGTTTTAATTCCTTTAATATTGCATAAAGCTTTTTCTCATCAGGTTCCTCTATATCAACTTTTTGAAATCTTCTGGCAAGAGCTCTATCATCTTCCATATATTTTTTATACTCACCAGTTGTTGTTGCTCCTATTACTTTTAACTTACCTCTAGATAAAGCAGGTTTTAAAATATTTGATGCATCTATTGCACCTTCAGCACCACCAGCACCTACTAACGTATGTATTTCATCAATAAATATTATTATACTGTCATCATTTTCAATCTCTTTAAGCATCTTAGTAATTCTATCTTCAAATTCTCCTCTATATTTAGTACCAGAAACAAGGTTTGCCATAGCTATAGAAATAATCCTCTTATTTTGAAGTTTCTCTGGAACCTCACCTTTCACTATTCTAAGTGCTAATTCTTCAACTATAGCACTCTTACCAACACCTGCTTCTCCTAATAAAAGTGGATTGTTCTTAGTTCTTCTACATAATACCTCAATTATTCTATTAATTTCATCATCCCTAGCAATAACTGGGTCTATTTCACCAGCTAAAGCTTTCTTGTTCATATCATATCCATAATCTTCAATTACCAGCTTTTTCTTTGTCTTATTTTTCTTAAGTGAATAATTAGTAGAAAACTCATTATATAATTCATCTATATCAATTCCCATACTAATCATCAGTCTTATAGCTACTCCTTCACCTTCTTCCAAGAGTGATAAAAGCAGATGTTGTGCTGTAACCTCACCATTATTATTTTCTTTACTACTTATTATTGCATCTTCTATTACTCTTTTCAAAAGAGGTGTATACAAAAACCATTCATTAGCATCATTACCAAGTCCAACTACTTTAACTAAATCATCATAAAATTTATTATAGGTAAGTCCATAATCATTAAGTCTCTTACACATACTTAAATTTTTATTGCTTAAAATAGATAAAATTAAATGTTCACTTCCTATATAAGGGTGTTTAAGTCTACTCATTTCTTTTTTACATCCTACTAATACTTTTCTAGCTTCTTCATCAAATTTTGAAAACATATTATACCCTCCACACTATTCTATGAAGATAATGATGTTTTTACTAAAAAAATATACAAAAAAGAAATAGAATTATCTTCCTGTGTATAAATGTTCAATTTGCCACTCATTTTTTTTGTTAGAGACAAATATTCACTTGCCAACTCTATTGTATCAATTTTACTACGAATTTCATTTACAATTCATAGTATCGATACCTTAAAATAGATAGCTTTATTGTATTATAGAAAGAATAAAAGGTAAAAACCTTCCTTTGTCATTTTTTTAAGGAAGGTTTCTTTTATTTATACAGTTTTCTTCTACAGTTTTATCCTCATTCTTTTCTATTCTAAATCCAATGTGAAATCTTCTATTTGATTGTATTTTTTAACATACACAGTTAATATAAGAGCCTCATTATTTTCAATACCACTGAATAAATAGTAATCTATTCTATCTATATACCCCTCTTCATCTATCCATGCCATGCATTCTATATTTTCTTTGTCAAATGATAAATTTGATTTCTTAGTATAATTTAGAATTTTTTTCACTATTTTTGTTTTAACAATAAAACTATATTTTTTATATTCCCTGCCAACAATTTTATCTAGTCCTACATATGATATTTTTTCAGCTTCTAGCAATCCAGTTAAATATATTTCAGTATTATTATATATTATCTTTTCATCTAACTTTATATATTTATCATCACTGATTTCAGAATAAGCAACTCCATCTAATATATACATTACTTCAACAACAGAATTTTTTTGGTTTTCATCAAATGTTTGTATAGTAACCTTGTATTTTTTATTTTCATAATTTTCTATTGTTACATAGCCAAAATCTTCTAAATCTCCTCCTATAAAATAAAAAATTTCATAGCTGCTCATTAAGCTGGATATTTTTGATTTTTTATGGGCTTCTCTTAATATCTCCTGTTCTGAAGAAAAATTAAGGTTTAATAGAAAAACACCTATCAATATTAACGCTATTGATGTTATTAAAAATAAAATTGATATTTTCTTTCTATTTGCATTATTCACTATATAATTATTTATCTTCATTTTCACCATTTCACCATACTATTCTTTTCAAATCACGGTCTTGGACTACATCTCGAACAAGTATCACAAGGACAAGTATCATCTACACAACTATTACGTTCATAACACCCATAAATTGCATTTTCACAGCTATATGTTCCAGGATTGTGGTGACTTGCATCTTTTTTACAATTGCAACAAGTACTATCACCAGAAGAACATCCTTGATACCAACTTTCTTGAGTGAACCCAGAACCATTACACGAATTACAACCACATGGACCTTTATTATATGTTTTACATGAGCAATTATCATTGACACATGAGGTATGACCACACTGATAACAATTTTTAGAATAACTATGCCACACTTCGAATGTGCGTGAATAATCTGCAGAATTACCAGCCTTGTCTACACATTTAGTACTTAAAGGATAACTACATGTTGGTGATGGTGCAGTACCACTAGTGCCACCACTAGCAACTCCACTCATTGCATCACTACAAGTTCCAGATACAGCAACACTACTATCGCTATTAATAGTAGAACCATGACTCCATGATAAACCTGGCTTCGTTGCATCTCTCTTTAAACTAATTTTTTTTGAACTATTAACATTCCCAGCTTTATCTGCAACATTACCATACCATGTTGTTTCAGAGGTATCTGTATTTAAAGTCCCTGTCATATTACTTGAATATGATGATTGTGCTGACGGCTTACCTCCACTAATGTTATATCCATATAATCCACTCTTTACTCCAACTGTTCCTTTGTCCTCACATCCTGATAATGTAAACACAACATCTGATGTATACCAACTATCAAGTCCTAATGTTCCAGATGCTACAAATCCAGTACATTCAGGATTAACTATATCCCTCTTAACTGTAACATCATCTGCTTTTTTTTCATATCCATTCTTACTCTGTACATATCCACTCCATGACTGCCCAGAGGTATCTACATTCTGTACTCCTGTTCCTTTACCATTATATTTTATCCCTGTTGCTTCACTCTTATCTAATCCTTGTTTATACATTCCACTTATTGATGTAATTACTAATTTTAAGTTAAAATCAGCTTTACACCATGAGTCCCATCCATTATTTGTACATCCTGGGTCTATTACAACTTCTGGATATTTAGAATCTTTATATACTGTTAATGAATCTTTTCCTCTATTTCCTGCTTGGTCTTCTGAATGTCCATACCATATCGTTCCTGTTGTTGCTGTATCTAATGATTGTGTA
>JGI994J12354_10005825_pt1 | contig 10478 bp, 5 predicted proteins | sample IntmicLarv3ML3BL_FD_12354 | JGI IMG/M metagenome (IMG submission 12354)
CTTTTGGGCGAAAGCGGAGTGGGAAAAAGCGAAACGGCTATCGAGTTGGTAAAGCGGGGACACAGACTTATAGCGGACGATGCGGTTGAGATAAAGCGTGTTTCAAATAAAACGCTTGTCGGAACAGCTCCCGATATAATCCGCCACTTAATTGAGCTAAGGGGAATAGGAATCGTTGATGTAAAGCAAATCTTCGGCATGGGATCGGTAAAGGAAGCTGAAAAGGTTGACCTTATCATACAGCTCGAAGCATGGGACGAAACAAAAATGTACGACAGAATGGGCAGGGATACGCAAATGACAGAGATTTTGGGGTTAAACATCCCGTCGCTGACGATACCGGTAAGACCGGGACGCAACCTTGCCATAATAATAGAAGTTGCGGCAATGAATAACCGCCAAAAGAAAATGGGGTACAATGCGGCGGAGGAACTGGAAAAGCGTTTGGATAAGCAATTTATGAAATAAAGATAAAGCGGAAAGGTAATGGGAATTATTATGTGCAATATAGGAATAGACTTGGGCGGAACAAATATAGCTGCGGGTATAGTTGATGAAAAAGGCAAAATAATTCGCAAGGATTCAACTCCGACAAAAATGCCGCGCAGTGCGGAAGAAATAATAAAAGATATGGCAATATTATCATTAAAATTGATTGAGGATGCGGGCATATCGGTTAATGACGTTGAATCAATCGGAATCGGAACACCGGGAGCGGCAAACGATGCAACGGGAATTGTCGAATATTCAAATAACCTTGATTTTCATAACGTACCGATGCGTACAATAATGCAAAAATATATCGACAAGCCTGTCCATATAGGTAATGATGCAAACGTTGCGGCCTTGGGTGAAGCTTTTGCGGGAGCGGCAAAGGGAGTGAATGACGCTGTTATGATAACGCTGGGAACAGGCGTGGGCGGCGGCATTATCATCGATAAAAAGATATATTCAGGCTTCAATTTTTATGGCGGCGAGCTGGGACATATGGTGATAGACAAAGACGGAAGAGCGTGCACCTGCGGAAGAAAGGGCTGTTGGGAAGCATATTCATCCGCAACAGGGTTGACTGTAATGACAAAAGAAGCCATGGAAAACGACAAAAACTCTCTGATGTGGGAACTGTGCAGCGGCGATATAAACAATGCGGGTGCAAAAACGGCTTTTGCGGCAATGAAAAAAGGCGATAAAGCGGGTAAAGAGGTTGTTGACATGTATATAGCATACCTCGCTTGCGGACTTGCCAATATAATAAATATATTTCAACCGGAAATAATCGCCATCGGCGGCGGTGTTTGCAACGAGGGCGACTATTTAACAAAGCCGCTTGAAGCTGCAATATTGCAAGAGGTATACACTCGCTCGACAACAGGCTCAACGCAGATAAAAATCGCAATGCTCGGAAACGACGCAGGAATAATAGGAGCCGCTATGCAGAAATAATAAAGATATAGATATACGGCATTTATGTTAAGTACAGGCAATATAATGTATAACAGGCAGCAAATGCCGTAATAATATAGCTTGAGGTGTATGCAGTGGCAATAATGGCAATAACAACGACCGGTATAAATACGAATGGTTATAATGAAATAGCGGAAAAGGCGAGCAAAGAAGGACTTGCTTCTGTCAGTTTTAATGAACCGCTTTCCAATCATTGCACAATGAAGGTGGGCGGTCCCTGTCGGTTATTTTTGGCGGCATCATCGGCAAATGCGGTGACGGATTTGTTCAGACTGTGTATCGATCACGGGCAAAAAGCGATGGTGATAGGAAACGGAAGCAATATAATTTTTCCGGACAGTATGTATGAGGGTGTAATTATATGTACTGCGAACAGTAAAAGTATGCTTAATAAAAATAAAATTGTGATAATGGGCGATGTGATGACATGTGACGGCGGAGTGCTGCTCTCAACCGCATCTGTTGCCGCATATAAAGCCTCATTGGGCGGACTGGAGTTTGCACAGGGCATACCCGGAACGGTCGGAGGTGCGGTGTATATGAACGCAGGAGCATATGCGGGTGAAATGTCAATGATTGTGGAATATACAGAATATCTTGACGATGCGGGTTTGCTGCACACATTGCAAAAAAAGGACCACGATTTTGCATACAGAAAAAGCTTTTTCACTGAAAAAGGCTATTGTATATTAAACACGACGGTACGATTGAAGCAAGCGAAAAAAGAGGACATTAAAGCGGTAATGGACGAGTATGCGGAAAAAAGGCAAAGCCGCCAGCCCTTGGATAAACCGTCCTGCGGAAGTGTGTTTAAACGTCCCGAGGGATTATTTGCAGGTCTGCTGATACAGGAAGCGGGCTTGAAGGGTTACAAAATAGGCGGAGCACAAGTCAGCGAAAAACATGCGGGTTTTATAATAAACGCAGGCGGAGCAACGTCGGATGACATAAAACGGTTAATTAATCATATACAAAAAACAGTGTACGATAACGGCGGAGTAATGCTGGAAACTGAGATAAAAATATTGTAAACGGGTTTCTTTAGCCGTTTTACAAAAAAGGAGGTTACAAAGTATGCAATTCACAGTTATCACAGGCATATCGGGAGCGGGAAAAACACGCTCTGCCAATGTCTTTGAGGATTTGGGATATTATTGCGTAGACAATATGCCTCCCGAACTTATGCCTAAGTTCGCCGAATTATGCGTGCAGTCGCAAGGGAAGATACCGAAAGCCGCATTTGTAACCGATATAAGAAGTGACACACTTTTCCACGGAATAATCGATCAGCTTAAAATATTGGAAGAAATGAATATAGATTACAAGCTGTTGTTTTTGGAAGCTTCGGATAATATAATATTGAAGCGCTACAAAGAAACACGTCGCCGCCATCCGCTTTCCGCATTAAATTTATCAATATCGGAAGCAATATCAAAGGAACGTGAGATATTGGCACCGCTGAGGGAAAAAGCCGACTGTATAGTTGACACCTCGAATTTGTCGCTCTCACAGCTGAAAGAAAGGATAAGCGGCATATTTGAAAAGGGACACGGAAAAGAATCAATGGTCGTAAACACCGTATCCTTCGGATTTAAGCACGGATTACCGAACGATGCGGATATCATGTTTGATGTAAGATGCTTTCCCAACCCGTTTTATATAGAGGAACTGAAACCGTTCACGGGATTGGACAAGGACGTGAAAGAATACGTTTTTTCCTTTAACCAAACAGAGCAGTTTATGGACAAGCTGAACGGTATGCTGAGCTTTTTGCTTCCGTATTACATTGAAGAAGGCAAAACGAATTTGGTGGTAGCCATAGGTTGTACGGGAGGACGGCACCGTTCGGTGGCAATAGCCGAAAGATTGAATCAAAGCTTAAAAGAAGAGGGATATTTCACAACTGTTATTCACCGAGATATAAACCGTTAGAATAAAGGGTATTTATGAAAGACATTAAAAACATAAAAAGGATAATTTTAAAAGCAAGTACGGCAATAACAGCATCGATAATAGCAATAATTATATTTTGCGGTTGCATAGGCTGTATACCCGTAAATAAATTTAATAATGATATAAAACCGAAAACATCCGAATCTGAAATAAAGGTCACGGGGGGAATCGACTGCGTCTTTGTGACTAAAGAGGGGAAAGGTTTGGGTTTTTATTTTTATCCCGAACAAGTGGCAGCCGATAAAGTATGGGAGCTTGCGTTTGAAACGCCGATAAATATCGACGGATTTACGGAGGAGCATCTTTTCATAAGAGAATTTGGCTCGGATGAATCTGTTCAAGTGTATTTTTATGCCGAAAAGAGCGGGAAGAGTGTTAAAATTCATCCGCCCGACGGGGGATACCTGCCGGGACGGGAATATGAAATAGTGTTGCGCACAGGAGCGCCGCTCGTCAACATGACATTTGACGGAGAAGCTTCTCTGATATTCAGAACCGAACAGGCATATACAGTGACAACCGTTCCATTGTCAATATCGCTGGGCTTGGGAAAAAGTGCGGTATTTAATTTGAACACAACCGATTACAGCGAGATAATGACTGTAGAATATGCCGCAAAATACGGAAGCATAGACAAGCGCGGGTTGTATGTTGCCCCGCATGAGGTCTGCACGGATACAGTGGCTGTACGTGTAACAACGGTAAACGGCGAGCGGTATTTTGAAATAAACACAATAGATGTTACATCGAATATAACGGCTGAGCAATCGGCGGTACATATATCGGAAATGAAAGCGGAGCAGAGCGGAAGAACGCTTGAGCTGTCATTTAAAACAGAAATTCAAGGCAATAATATAAATTCACTGCAAATGCTGACAGCTGATATAATGGCAAACGGAGTACTGTACGACCAAAGAGTCATTTTGCTGACAAATGATAAAAAGAGCGTAACAACAAACGTCCTTTACCTAACGGATGCGGGAAATATAGAAGAAGGAAGCGTCAGCTTTGAAATAAAGGTGAGTCCTCTTTCGCCCGATTATACAATTCAATACGAAAACGGCAATACAAAAATTGATGTTGAAATAAAAGGATTGAAAACCGTTTCCGCAAAAAGCATAAATTTAAGCACGGCAAAGACAGACGCACCCATATTGAAGGCGGAAAAAAACAAAGAATCCGCAGACCCGCAGTATAAAATAACGTGCAAGTACCCCGCCATTGAAGATTACAAGGATATGCGCCTTAATATATACGTGAATCAAAGGCTGTACATACAAAACGATTTGCCGAGCACGGATGTTAACGGAGGAGAAATAGATTTTATATATCCAATGACATTCAGCGAAGACAACACAGTGGTTACAGCGGTAATGTCGAACGGGCAGAGTGCTGAAATAATGCTGACGGGAAATGAGTATAAAGCCGGATTTGATGTTGACAGCTTTGAATTTACAAAATCGGACAGAAGTCTAAAGGCTGTTATATATTGCGAAGAAACAGAATATCCAGTCATGTGTTATCTCGACGGAATAGAAACGGTGTATGCACAGCCCGACGAAAACGGTAAATGCGAATATAATATAAACAGCGAAACGCAATTTAAGTATATAACTTTCGCCATAGCACCGTTGCTGACGGAGGACGCTTGTAACATAGATAAAGACAGCAGAATGGTATCCTTTATAATTGACGGAGAAGAGAGGTATCTGATCCCGTTATTGTCAAGCGAGGGTGAGAATTATAATCCGACATCGGTGGAATATAAAATAGACCATGTAACGCTAAAGGACGGAATATTGGTATCGGGTAAGCCTGCAACCTTTAACGTAGGTATAATAATTACGGGAAATGAATCGCTGAGTAATTACTATACGCCAAAGCTGTCAGTCAATAACAAGGATTACGATGTAAAAATAATTGATCAGCCGCAAACGGTTTCCCCTATTGTTGTAAATGAGTTCGTTTTTGAATTTACACCTAAGCTTGAGATGAACAATGTTGAAAGAGTGGGCGTGATAAGCGGAGGCGCTGTAACAGAATCCTTTCCGTTCGTTTTTTCATACGGCGATGAAGTGATGGATGTATGCAGATACAACGGAACATTTTCAGCATTACCGTCCAACACAGGAATGGTAACGTTTAATCTGGCATCAAACGCATATTTAGGAATAGCAGATGCAAAAGTCGTAATTAAAAGAGGCAACATCACATATGAAGGGATGACCGACGTCGGAGGATATGTAACGTTTATAAATTTACCGTTCGGACATTATGAAGCATCCTTTACGCATCCGAAATGCAGTCCGAGAGCATATTCCTTTGACATAAATTCAAATAATATTGTATTGGCGGAGGTATTGTACATGGATCCCGCAGGTCAGCCGTTTGCGTTGGCAGGGATGGACAAAGATCAGGATATGCTTTCGGATGAAATGGAAGCATTTTTAAGAACAGAACCTGAAAATGATGACCACGATTCCGACGGAGTGACAGACGGATTTGATTTATCGCCGAGAATTGCACCGGTAATTCCCGAGTTCAGACCAATCAACTTAAATGACTTTATATTACAGTCTGAAACCGATACAGGCAGCAGAAATTTAGCGCACATTAAAATGAATTTGATTAACACAGAAGGAAAAAAAGAAAACATCATCCCGATAGACCGCACATCCGACAGGAAAACAGAATGGATACGCCCGATTCCCGAAGCAAGCGAAGCAACGGAAATTTTAAGAAATGCGGGAATTATAAGCAATAAAAATACAACAAGGATAGAGCTGGCAACGGTAAATACAAAGATAGAAAAGGACACAACGGTTGTATCAACAAATATGCCGTTATTTGGACTTAAAATTCCGTTTACAGCGTCGGAAACGGCAAAATCCTCAACGATAAAAATACAATATTCGGATAATTCGTTATATTCTAAAATGGCGGAAACAAGAGGGTTTCCCGCATTCATATATTCAATAAAGCAAAACGGCGCAGTTATATATAACGGGTACGCCATACCGGATTCCGTGGCGATGGGAATATTTATCGCAAATTTCAATATTCCCGAAAATATAAAAGGAATAAATCTCGAATTGATTTTAACGCCGGTATATTTGAATGAAACAATAAACGAAGTATTGGTGTCGCCTGAAAATCCGTTTATTGTGGTGAGTGCGGTTGTAAGAGAAAGCGATTTCGGAAACGGAAGCGTTTTAAAGGAAGAATTTGCAAACAGTGCCGACTTAATAAATCCTCCGCTTGAAATAAAGGAACTGAAAGAATACGCACAGGAAAAGCCCGAAAACTTAAAAGTATCGGACTTCACCGCACTGTTCTCTGTATTTGACGAAGGAAACGCAGGATATATGCTGTGTGAATACCGTGAAACGATAATCTACAAGGCTGAAAAAGTCAACGGCAATCTTCTTCATGCGGCGATATTGTATGAAACAAAGCTTATTAATAATTCGGGTGAAAAATTTTTACAGTCAGTAGACGATTTACCGTCGGACTCGTTGCTTGCCGATGAAAAATTCAATGAAGCTTTGAGTGCGTTTAAAACGTTGAAAACGCACGCATTAATTGCCACCGATGGAGAGAAAGCATATGTGGCTTATTTCACATCGCAAAGAGGGTTTGTAAATTTATATATGCCTGATTACGAATTGTCGATGAGATCGGGTTTTGGAAGCAGCTTCACGCAATACAGTATGCCTACAAGTGCGATGATGATGTCCGACGGTGCAGGTAAAATGACCGCCGAATGGCTGTCGGCAGGGTATACGAACCCCGTGTCGCGTTCGCCGATGGAAGCGCTCATATACTACGGCAGAAGCCTTAAAGTCAACAAATATTTTACGGATAAAGGGATAGAATTTTTTAAAAACACAGATAGCGCAAACTTACCCGCTATCGAGATAGATTTTATATCAAAAATAACAACGGATATCATACTGCAAAGTGTAAACAGCAACGAGTGGTCTTTAAAAGTGATAGCAGACTTGCCGTTTGAAAAAATCACTCCTTTTATAGAAGCGAAAACCTTCGCAAAGCTGATTGACATAATTGCGATGAAATATCCGCTCCTTGTAATTGCACAATAGTATTCATGGGCATTTACAGCATTTACTGCGCATGAATGGAAACGCACATAACGCTGACATCATCCCAACGGTCGCACTTTTGCTCTTTTATTAAGCCGATAAGCATATCAACTGCCAAAGAAACGGTAAGCTTTGCAGCTTCTGCAAGCACCTCGTTGAAATTTGCGATGCAGGACAAGCAGTCATAAGCTCCGTCAGACATCATGAAAATCATATCGTCGTCCTTGAGCATAAGACTCGAAACCTCGTGCTTTATGTCAGATAATATCCCCACGGGGGGTACGTCACACCCGATTTTATGCATCAATTCACCTGAAACAATAAAGCTGTCCGCCGCTCCGCTCTTAACAAAGTCGGCTTTGCCTGAATATAAATCAACAATCAGCGAATCAAGAGTTGAAAAGGTTTCGTCATCCCATTTTACGAGCATAAGCATATTTACAAGCGACGACGCATTAACTGCGTTCACCCCCGAGCTGAGCAAATGCCGCATCGCCCCGACAGCAGTTGCAGAATCAAGAGCGGCAATCCGCCCGCTGCCCATGCCGTCGCTCAGTATGGAAAAAAGCTTGCCGTCGTTTTCAAAGCAATCAGCGCTATCACCGCAATATTTAGAGCTTTCAATCCCTTGTAAAGCGTCCTTGCTTAAACATAAAAAAGCCGACTCAGCTTTGAAATACGGGCGTTCAATGAGCTTGAAAACCGTACCGTTATCAAACTCAACAGAAGAGTGTATCAGCGGACGGCTTATTACAGAACTTGCCGTTTCGCAAATTTCACTTAAAGCCGCAGCGTTCAAAGTAACCGAAGAGTAAAAAACAACCGAGTAAACTCCGTCACCGTTTCGCAAAACGGTGCATCTGTCGGCTTTATATTTATCGGAAAATTCCAAAGCAATCTTTTCGCCAAGGCTTATTTCAACGGTTTTATTGGAAATCATAGCTCGGGAAGCTTCAAGCATAGAGCGTGAAAGCAGTGAATACTGCTCGTATACTATCTTGCGTGTTTCCCGTAAAGAGGACAGCTCTTTTTTTTCATTAAAAAATTCATTTTCATAATTATTGGCATCTTTTATAATTTTGTTTTTATTAACGCACATCAGGTCAAAAGCCGACGGCATATCCGCCGCCTCCAACCTGCCCTTGCGGTTCATTAAACGTTGCAAAACGGAAATTGAACGCTTTGTTTCCGTCAATGACTCGTCATAACATTTTCTGTATTCACCGCAGCTTGAACAAATTTGATTTGTTGCGGTCAATACAGAATCTTTTTGCGATTTTCCCGATTCAATACGTTCGGAAATGGTTGTAAAAATATCACCAAGCTCGCCAAAGGCGGAAAAAAAGCTGTCAAATCCCGCCCCGAACGTTTTGCCCGCGTCAATAGACACATTGCTTTTTCCCGACGGATTGAAAACCTTATAGAATACGGATAAAGCTTTATCGGGAAGTAATATAAAGATAATTGAAGCGGCAATTATTTCGGCAAAGCCGATAAAAGCGGCGGCAGACCAGTTTAAATAAAGCGTAACGATAGTGTTTGCAGCCATAAAAACAAAGCTCATCCAAAATTTATTTACTTTATTAAAAGCTCCCGCACACAAGCCGCCCATAGTATAAACTCCGATAATATGGCTTATATTTCCGCCCCAAAGACTCATAGCAAAGCCGGAAACCGCACCCGCAAGTGCGCCGAACGGCATCCCTCCTATTTTTGCGGCAATCATTACCAATACAATAACGGCAATTCTGCCCGGCGCAACACCGAATATATTGAAAGAGGAAGCTCCGAGAAAAAGAGTACTGACGGAAACGATAAAAGCAACCTTCATATGTGCGTCTTTTACAACCTTTACTTTCTTTTTGCCGATAAGCATATCATAGTAAACAATCGAATAACAATAAGCGGTTATTGCGGCAATAACGCTCTCGATAAGCGTAAACATTAAATCAAACAGCAAAAACCCCTCAGAAGCGGTGAAAAGAAAAGAACAAACGAGCATCGAAGCTCCGCTGAATACAGCAACAAAAACATACGGCACAGGCTTGTCCGTAAACAAACGCCAAAAAGATTTGCACAAAAATACCAATATACAAGCCGCTATATACTTGAACAAATAAGAACTGCCGCTTAAAATCACACCGCTTAAAGAACCCGTCAAAACAATGACAGCGGTGAGAGGGTCTGAGCCGAAAGCGACGGCGGCGGCGGGAGAAAAGGGGAAGTATCTTCCGATAACGGGAGTCATCGAAAGCATAAACGCAGCTAAAAAGTGCAAAAGATATTTCCCGACGACAATTAAAACGGGAAGAGATTTTTTTATTTTGTCAAAATTAAAGCGTTTCCGTAGTTTATTATTGAGTTGAGTGATTGTCATATGTAAAATTCCGCCTGACTGTATAATATATAAGCATTTAACATTATACAATAAGTAATATGAAAGGTTTGGCGAAAACGGTTATTATATAAGGTCGAATAAAGCAAATTTTATAAAACTATTGCATAAAACTGACAATTGAATTATAATATCTGTAATATCCGGAATTATAATTTTAAGATATGGAAGGTAAAGAAAAATGGCGGTAACTATAAAAGGAAAATCACTCGGCGTTCAAAGTTTCACATTCCGTGAATTTACAGACAAACAAGCTCTTGCGGACAAAGTCAAAGCGGTTGGATTGAACACTCTTGAAATTTGCAGAATACAGCTCGATATAACCAACCCTGCGGATGTGGAAGAATATTTTAAAGTAATGAATGAAAACGGCATAAAAACATCATCATTCGGAATTAATTATTTTAATTGCCCGGAAGAAGAAGCAAGATTGTACTTCGAGTTTGCAAAAAAAGCGGAAATAAAAGTTTTAGGCGTGGCTTTTGTAGAGGAAATGATTTCGATACTTGAAAAATTGAGTGCGGAATACGGCATAAAGCTGGCGGTACACAACCACAGATCGG
>JGI994J12354_10005826_pt1 | contig 10478 bp, 6 predicted proteins | sample IntmicLarv3ML3BL_FD_12354 | JGI IMG/M metagenome (IMG submission 12354)
AAATAGGCTTCATACGCTTGTATTTTTGTCATGTTTTTCATCATCCTCTGCTCCTTCATTCATAGCAATTTTTAGTTACTTTATACGCTACTACTTTTTTGCAGACTTGACAAAATGCCTTATCTAAACACATCATGCTCATTGTTTAATAGATAATTTTCCACTTTTATTTTACGATTTTACGCGCCTCTCCCTCTAAAAATTTGCATAATAAAAAGACATCTGTTATATTAAAACAAATGCCTTACCAAATATTTTCTATCGATTATTAAAATTATCCTTTCAACCCTGTTGACATTAAATGGGATATTTGCTAAACTGATATTAATAAAAAGGATGTTACCGATAGACGGTTGATCCTAGTTAATTACTTTATTAGAAAAAGTAGCTCACTTTGATCGGCGGCTACTTTTTTTTGTGATCTGTTATATATGCTATTAGTATTGTAACAATGATTGCAATAATCATTAATACCAACGATAATATTTCAAAATCAGTCATAAAAGTGTCCCTCCTTTTCCTAGATTTCCTTACAAGAAGGATTTCTGTGATAATCAGAGGGTATCAGTCCCTCTGTTGAAGGACCAACCGCCTATCCGTATATGATAACATCCACTTATACCTTAACAGATATATCTTCATATTTCAATTTGTTTTTAATGCTATTACCTCTCTAATTCAGCAAATTTTGCTTTCATTGTCAGATTCTTTCTAGTCAATTTTTTTACGGTCAAATCTTCTGCTTTATTGTTCGCCAATCGCAAGTTGTTTTCTGATGATGTTAGTGCTTCTTTTGTCTTTTGGAGGTGCAGTATTGTCTTATCTATTTCCTCAATTGCAGTTTTAAATTTGCGACTTGCTAGGTCATAATTTTTCGCAAAAGAAGTCTTAAATGTATTCAAATCCTCCTCAAAATTCGTAATATCAATATTTTGTTCTCTCATTGTAGCAATCTCCCGCTTATACTCAAGCGAATTCAGCGCGGCATTGCGCAACAGTGTAATTATCGGAATGAAAAATTGTGGTCGAACCACATACATCTTATCATATTCATACGAAACATCTACAATCCCATTATTATATAATTCGTTATCAGCTTCTAGCATTGTCACTAAAATAGCATATTCACAATTTTTCTCTCTACGGTCTTTATCCAATTCCTTGAAAAAGTGTTCATTGCGCTTTTTTGTTGCCGTCTCGTCGCCTTCGTTTTTCATTTCAAACATTATTGAAATTATTTCTATTCCTTGTTCATCAAATTCGCGGTATATATAATCACCCTTGCTCCCACTTCTGGCATCATTATCTTTCCCAAATTCGGCATTTTTGAAAGCTGTCATTCTCAATCGATTGAACTCCACCTCACAATGCTGCTCTAAACTCTCCCCAATCATCTTCGTTGACTGCTTTGCTTTAAAATCTCTATAAAAAGCAATGGTTTCTTCTTTTTGCTTAATTTCACCTTCGTATCTTTCCTTAAGGGCACTTTTTTCTAGTTCTAATTCTTTTTCTTGCAAAACTATTTTTGTATTAAGTTCATTAATATCTTTTTCGGTATTGAGCGTCAGCTGCAAAATTTCCAGCTTCTTTGCATCTTCAATCCCCTTTATTCTGGTAGTTAATGCCGCTATTTCGCGTTCTTTTTCAGCAATTTTACTTTGCATGTTACTTTTTATTTCTTTTCTTTCCATTTCTTTTTCCATCGTAAAACTGGCAATTTTATTTTTCAATAAATTTAACTCTTGGTCTTTATCGGCCATAGTATCTGTAAATTGCTTACTTAAATTATTTTTTAGCTTCTCTGTCGCTAGTTCAAGGTCACTCTTATGTTGAATTTCAACTTGCTTGAGCCTATTATGTATTTCAGCTTCAAATTCTTTCGTGCGAACCTGATTAACGATGCTTTCGTAACTCTCTTCATCGGTTTCAAATATTTTTTTACAATGTGGGCACTGAATCTCTCTCATCACTTTTCCTCCCTAGTTAAAACTCTTCCTAGCTACTCATCATACACAAAATTATTATTGTTGTCATCCCTAATCAGCTATGCTAAACCATCTTAAATGATACCGCTTGTTTTATAATGGATAGTATATCATAGCCCCAAAGCAAAGTATAGGTTTGCAACGAACGTTTGTTTTGTACGCTTGATAAAATCCGCTTGTTTTGCATGTCCAAAAAGTATCAAAAAAACGCTTGTCACATACAACTGTCTATGGTATTATTTTGATACTAAAAATGTATTATAGAAGGGAAATTAGCAAATGGGATTATTAGATTTTTTCTTTGGTAACGGTAGTAAAAGTTCTTATGGAGCAAGCACTCCGCTGGAGTTGGAGAATCCGCTGAAAAGTGGTAAAGAACATTTGGGCTGTTATGGTGCTTTTTTTATCCATGCCCAACCCGCCCGAACTTTAAAGATGACCGACAAGCCTGAGGCATTAAAAAAACATGATTTGGAAAAGGCCTGGGGAATTACGAGCGCTGAATCAGCTAAGTCGGTTCTACAAAATCTCGCAGATTTACAGGCAACTAAGGATATTGACCTTTCGGTATTAGCCGATGCCGATATGATAGATGTTTACCGGGAAGCTGAATTGTCGGGTAAGAAATTTAGTGCTTCTAATGCGCGGATGATGGCGGCTTATGAGCGATACAATGCCAATTTGCAGGCTTTTTGTTGGACTAATGAGTATTCTTTGGTTTCTGCTGAATTATATAAGAAGGACATTAAGGCTACCTTTAGTGAGGTACTCAGTGTCAACAAAGCAACGGCTTGGGATATCGAACGGCTAGCTGGCGTTGCTCGGAAATGTTATCATGCTGGTTATTTAACTGAAGATGAATGTTACGGGTACTTGGAGAAAGCATCTGAACTAGCGAAACTAGATTACAAAAACTGGCGCGAATACGTAATCGGTTATTTCATCGGTCGTGGGATTTGCCACAGTACCGAGAATATCGGTCAATGGAACCATACTGCTGGTGAATTATTAAATGCCGAGAAGAGTATCTGGAAACAATATGGCGTGCAGTAAGTAAGACCTTCGGGCTAATCCGAAATTGATTTGTTTATTAAGATAGCTGTGTCAAAGACCTTTTGACACAGCTATCTTTTATAGAAAGGTTGTTATTTGATACATCTTATCAAAATCCAGTACTTTTTACATATATCATGTTATAATAGAGGATAAGGGCAACCACCAATCGCACTTAATATCCAATGTAAAAGCAATTCGTTGTATTGGCTAAGGCTGCGACCAAATGATTAATAATGTACTGCCCTATCAAAATAAAGGAGAGTCTTATGAAAACTAAATACATTCACAAAATCGCCCAATCTCTCAAGGCGAATAATCTAGAAGCTATCTTAGTAACTCCTTCTGAGGAGCTACAATTTATTGCTGATATTAACCCTTACCTCTGTGAACGCTTTCAAGGGCTGTTTATCAAGCAAGATGCCAGTTGCTTCTATATTTGTAACTTACTCAATGCTGATGAATTCCGTGAAATATTCGGTCCGGAGATTGAGATATTCTCATGGTCTGACAGCGACGGATTCATTGATGCTACCCGCACTGCTTTTACCAAGCATGGATTATTAGGGAAAACCGTCGGTGTTAACACCACCTCAAGAGCATTTAATGTTTTAACTATTATGAACGAAATGGATATTCAGTTCTGTGACGGACGTTATATCTTAGAAGCAATGCGGATTATTAAAACCCCCGAAGAGATGCAAGCCCTACGGGAAGCGGCGGCTATCGTTGATGACTCTTTTGCGGAATTATTAGAGTATCTTCGTCCTGGCTTAACGGAAGCACAAATAATGGAGAAAATGAAAGACATTTTCGCTCGCCAGGGTATTTTTGAATGTAATGTCCTCGCTTGTGCTGGGGCTAACAGCTCATATCCGCATTATTGCGGCAATGAAGGCGTCGTTCAATATGGTGATGTGGTATTGATGGACTGGGGCTGCCGCCATAAGAATATGTGGTCGGATATGTCACGAACGGTCTTCATCGGTGAAGCAAGTCCGCGCCAAAGCGAGATATATAATATCGTCTTAGAAGCGCAAACCGCCGCGGAAAAGGCCGCTGTTAAAGGGGCTTTTGTCCCTGATGTTGACAAAACGGCTCGCGATATCATTACCGCCAAAGGTTATGGTGATGCGTTCATCACTCGACTTGGGCATGGCATTGGCTATTCACTACATGAAGGTCCAAGCATTGTTCAAACGAACCATATTAATCTCGACACGGGAATGGCCTTTAGTATTGAACCTGGTATTTATTTAGCGGGTGAATTAGGGGTTCGCATCGAAGACATCGTTCTAATCGGACCAAATGGCACGGAAATTCTGAACCAAGCGCCAAAGGAATTAATCGTCGTTCCAGCACCCAAAGGAAAGGAATAATAACATGAAAAATCCAACTGCAACTATTACTATTAAGAACGGACAAACGCTAGTATTTGAGTTATATCCCGACCAAGCCCCGATTACGACCAATAGTTTTATTGATTTGGCCAACAGCGGCTTTTACGATGAATTACCATTTCATCGAATTAAAAAGGGTTGGGTTTTACAAGGTGGCTCAACTGATGGCACTTGTGAATCACCCACTGAATTTTCTATCAAAGGTGAGTTTGCGGAAAATGGCATTGCCAATAATGTTCGCCATGTCAAGGGTGCTTTATCAATGGGACACTATGATGACTTTGACAGCGCGGCCGTTCAATTCTTCATCGTTCATGAAGATGCCCCAACTTTAGATGGCAAATACGCGGGCTTTGGCATGTTACAAACGGGCTTTGATTATCTTGAAACCTTAGCTAATGTGGCGACTGATGAAACCCCTGGTAAATTCAATCCACCACTTGTACCAGTTATCATTGAAAGTATTCGGGTTGATTTAGGGGATTACACTGCCTTGCCACCAGAACGAATCATTCCAGCGGTTAGCAAAGCTTACACTGGAAATGCAACTTAATAACACACAGACTTAAGACGTAGCTTAATGACGTCGCTAAATGGGAGGAGATAAAATGCCAGCTATCGTAGCATTTACAATTTTTGCTTGTATCTATACTTTGGGAGAGCTTGTCGCTTATAAAACAAAAGCTGCCCTATCAACAGTCTTAGTGGTTGCCTTTATCCTGTTAATTGGATTCTGGGTTGGGCTACCAACCGATATCTTTGAAGCATCAACTTTAGTTCCAGTGGGAACTATGCTTATTGGGATCCTCATTACCGGCATGGGAAATATGCTTGACTTTGCTGAACTAAAACGCCAATGGCGAACGGTGGTCGTTGCTTTGTGTACATGTGTCGCTGCCACTGCATTATGCTTTTTCATTGGTCAGTTCATCATTGGTCGTGACCTTGCCATGGCCGGAGCTACTATTTTCTCAGGAACTAGTACTGCTTCTTTAATTATGGGGCAAACCCTTGGAGAACAAGGTCGTGATGTCTTGGCTCTATTTGTTATTTTAATGTTAGTTTGTCAAAACTTTGTCGGTATCCCGATTGCTTCTTTTTCGTTAAAACGCTCTGGTCGTAAGTTCTTGCAGGACAAGGAACTTTACGCGCTATATGAAACGCCTGTTGAAGAAGTCAAGGAAGCGAAACCGAAACGTCGGCTATTAGAATTGCCTAAGGTTTTTGACCGTCCGTCTATGAGCATGGCCAAATTAGGACTTGTAACTGTTTTAAGCTACTATATCGCTCAATGGACTAATGGTACTTTGAACTACATTGTTGTTGCCCTGGTTCTGGGAACCATCTTTACCGAACTTGGTTTCTTAGATAAAGACAGCTTGGAAAAAACAAAATCAATTGGCTTTTTGTACATGTCTTGTATCATTATATTATTTACTAACTTGACCAATGCGCAGCCTGCTCAATTATTAAGCTTAATCATTCCTTTGATTATCACCTTGGGAATTGGCGTCATTGGGGCTATTATCAGTGGGGTTATCTTTGGTAAGATTTTTAAAGTGGAAATTAACCTTGCGATTAGTATGTGTTTGACTTGTACTTTTGGTTTTCCAACGACACTATTCATGTCAAATGAAGTGTCTACTGCTCTAGGTGAAACGCCTGAACAAATAGAAATTCTGGGGAATTATCTACGGCCTAAGATGGTAACGGCTGGCTTCGTTACTGGTATCCTATCTATCTTTATTGCGGGATTTGTCTCAGGGATTATTTAAGGGTTTGTTATTTTCTTTTGTAAGTTTGAAACAGTGAATGGATTTATGCAAAATTATATGGGGCTGTCGAATAGTACCGAAATCGGTCCCTGATAATACAAAATGAGAACAAGCCTAGCAAAATCTATTTTTGATTTTCGCTAGGCTTGTCTTTATGTGGATAACTACTTATAGTTACTATTTTAGGATGCAAAAAATTTCATTTTATCTCTGCTACAAATTGCCTACATTTTTCTTCTAATAGCTTATAGTTCAAAGCTGATTTTATATAGCCTACTGTTTCATCTTCATTTAGTTTCTGCTTATATATTACTTTTGCATTATTTCCTATTTTCACTTTATTTTGACGAATAAAAATCATTTCATCTCTAATTAAGTCTCTATATGCCTTATCTGGTTCATTATCAATATCATATAATTTTAATTCTGTTGCTGGAACTGGGATCATATGGCTAACACGTAATGTTCCTTTTAGTTCTTTTATGCCTTTAGAATTCTTTACAACAATTCTGATGATAGGTACAATGCTTTTTCTAATTGCCATGCCACTACCCGCTTTTTGGTAATCCGTCTTTTTAGGCGATGACATTGGGATATAATAGTGAAATTCATTAATTTTAATTACAATGCCAATATATTTCCTCGTATGTGTTCTAGTATTTTCTTTATTCGAGTATACATTTGGACAAGATTTCTGCAAAAATTTTATATAACCATCAGATACACTATATATTTTATAATCAGTTATCATTTACGTTCTCCTATAAATTAAAATCGAGGAAGTGGGTTGTCCACTTCCTCTTGAGTTTAAAACTTCCCACTATATGGCAGGGACTCTCCTGAGTTTAAAACTTCCCACTATATGGCAGGGACTCTCCTGAGTTTGAAAGTCTTTATTATACAATAAGGACTTTCAACAAATCACTCTCTTATTTATTATCATTATAACCGATTTGGTTTCTAATTTCAACTCGCATCTAACGGTTTTGTGAATTTTTTCAAATCCATTCCCTTTGAGTAATGTCTGCAGGTATGCCTTTCCTACATCTGCAAAACCTAATTATCGATATAACCAATAAACGCTTGAATTCCCGTCCATTCATTGGCTTTTGCTATTATAGTAGAAAACACAATCATTATAATATTTTTTATGTGTCTAATTCTCTAATAAAATATCATCGCATTTTTCACCTTATAAAATAAAAAAGTGCTGCTTATAATTTCTTCCGTCTTCTCATCTTCTTTCGTGTCTTACTTTTATAATTATAAAAATTAAGTGTTACTATGAGCGTTCCCGAAAACAAGAACAGCGCTATCAGCATACAGGCATTGGTTGTGTCACCTGTGTTCGCTGCTTTGCTTTTAATTGGTAGCCCCTGGTCTGGCCGATTGCTTGGTCGCACTAATGTGCCTGTTCCGGTTGGTTGATTCGGGGTGGCACTTTTTAGATTGTTCCTTGCTTTTAATAAATCGGCCAAGGCAGCGTCGACCTCTGCTTGGGTTGCATGGGGATTATTTAATACTTCTTCTGCCTTAGTAAAAGCGTCTTGTAGCACCTTCCAACTGTCTTTGCTATAATCTGAACCATTCAAGTTTTCATTTTTAACATTCGTAGTTTTATCTTGCAGATTGGTATTATCTGGTGTTGGTGGTACTACTGATTGTGCTGGTGGTTGGGTTGGTTCTACTGGTGGTTGGGTTGGTTCTACTGGTGGTTGGGTTGGTTCTACTGGTGGTTGGGTTGGTTCTACTGGTGGTTTTGTTGGCGTTGGGTTTACTGGCTCTGGTGTTGGCGTCGGTGTCACTGGGGGCTGGGTTGCTAGCTCTAATCCAGCAATGGCCGTTTGCAGCTTCATAACTTGGGTATTTACTTCTGCTTGGGTTGCATCTGTGGCACTTAATACGCCTTGTGCTTCACTAATTGCGCTTTGTAATCTCGCCCATGTTGCCGCTGTGTAATCACTTTCCGCCAATGCACTTGCCATGGTTACTCTTGTTTGTAGTGCTGTTTTATCTATCGTAGATGTTGGTGGCTCTGGTGATGGCTCTGTGGTTGGCGTCGGTGTTGGTGGCTCTGGTGATGGCGTTGGTGGTGGTGGTGGTGTTTGGGTTACCGTAAGCGAAACAACAATTCCTGCCACTGTATGATAGTTATTCGTATCTGTCGGTGTAAATGTGATGGCAAATGTATTCGTCCCTGCATTTCCCACGGGCGTACTATTAGCAACTTCCCAGGTAAAGCCTGTTGGCAAGACAACATCTGCCAGGGTAGCACCATAGGTGGCTGTTAATCCGGTTGGCAATATATAGGTAGGTGTTGCTTTTGCCACAACAACGGCTACGCTCTGGGTCACTGTTACATAGTTATTATTGTCCGTCGGTCTAAATACTACATTAAACTGATGGCTTCCAGCACTTGGAACTTGTGTCCCATCTTCCCATGTAAATGTCCCGGCGCCAATTCCACCGCTAAGAACCGATTGCAATACGGTATTGCCATAAATCATTCCACTTGCATTTGGAAATATCGGTGTCGGAACTGCTTTTGCTACTGTAAGCGAGACAACAATCCCTGTTTCTATATGATAGTTATTCGTATCTGTCGGTGTAAATGTGATGGCAAATGTATTCGTCCCGGTATTTCCCACAGGGGTACTATCAGCAGCTTCCCAGGTAAAGCCTGTTGGCAAAACAACATCTGCCAGGGTATCGCCATAGGTGGCGGTTAATCCGGTTGGGACCATGTATGTTGAATACCCTTTCTCTACCGTTAATGTTCCTGAAACTGTCGAAAAAGAATAATTATCTGTTACCGCACCACCAATGATTGTAATTGGATAGTCACCTGCTATATTGCTATTAAAACTAAAGATATTAAGAATAGGTTCAACATCAATAGCATCCGCTTTACTCTCACCTGGTGCAAGATTTTGGATTGTATAGGTTAGTGTCCAAGCACTAGAACCTAAAAGTATTGACTTATCCTCTGCTGTTAGCGTCAGTGAACGCTTGGTAATGCTAAATGTAAACTCCACACTACCAGCATGGGTTGGATGGCTACTTGGCACAGAAAGTGTCAGCTTGTAATCGCCAGCATTGGTAGGAGCCGTGGCACTGCTGTAAGTTCCACCATCGGTTGATTCCCACAACCAGATAAGGTCATTCGTATTTACCGTGCCAGCGTTTACTGTCCCGGTTGGTGTATAAACTACGCCATCGTAAACCTTGCTTGATGCTGTCATGCCCGTGATTGAAAGCGGCTGCTTGGGGGTTACCGTGACCTTTCGGTTTACGGTAGATATACCCGGTAACGTCAGCCATGCCGGTGCGCCGGGGTAGCTGATAGTTCCTGTAAATGTCGTATTATCATCTACGGTTGTTCTATCGAGAGTTTGGGTATCCCAAGCGATTGCATAGGCGATGCTTTCGCCCTCAATGGTAAGATTGCCGCTTGTGGGCAGAACCGATTCGCCCAAGTCTGCCGCTGTTGCCGCTGTGTCAGTGGTGTTCTCTACAACGAGAATATCTCCGAATGTAGGATTTGCCGCTGTGACTGGCGTAATGTTAATTGTCACATTGGCGGTTATGCCGTTTGCATCAACATTGGCATCACCAGTAAGTGTACCTGTGAAATTATAGGTTGTCCCTTCGGTATCAAAACCATCTAAAGTTGACCATGTGATAGGCATAGTGAGTGTTCCGCCGTCTGTTGTGACGGATACGGTTGATGGCAAGCCTACAAATGCAACTATATCCGCCGTACTTTCTGCACTTCGTGCTTCATAAGCCGTTTTGGTAATGGTGGCAGGAATGGTGGTGGCAATGCTTGCCACTGTTGCCTGCGTAATGGTTTGTCCGATCAAGGTCAGGCTGCCGATTGGTAATGTGTAGTTTTTGGTAACAAAGCCGTCTTCGACAAGCGCAACAGTGTCAGTTACTGTTTTGCTGCCTCCTGCATTGGCATTGTTAAATGTTGCACCTATAACGATGTAATCAGTACCCAAAGCAAGGGTTTCGCTGTTTTGCAAGCCGCTAAAGGTCACGGCGGTTACATCTGCCGTCACAGTGCCATCGTAGATTTTTGGCTCAACTGTGCCGCCTGTGATAGTAAGCGGTGCTTTTTCAATTGTGTAGTTGCCAAGCGGTATGGAAACCGCTTGATAGTCTGTGCCGCCACTTATTTCAACTACAACAATGTAGGTTCCCGCATGTCCTACTGCGGTGCTTAGATAGTCACCGACATAGGTCACTTTGATTTCGCCACC
>JGI994J12354_10005827_pt1 | contig 10477 bp, 7 predicted proteins | sample IntmicLarv3ML3BL_FD_12354 | JGI IMG/M metagenome (IMG submission 12354)
CCGCTCCCCGGTGTGAGGGCTCACGAGCCCCACCGGCTTGAGGGGGCCGAAGCGCAGCGTGTCCTCGCCCCGGCGGGCCATGACCTCCACCGGCATGCAGCCCTCGAAGACAGCGCTGTCCTCAAAGCCGTGGATTTCGGCCTCCTCCGCAGCGCTCAGCGCGGCCACAAAGGCCGTATATTGGGCCTGATTCATGGGGCAATTGATGTAATCGGGCGTGCCCTTGTCGTAGCGGGAGGCCCGGAAGGTGACCGTCTGGTCGATGCTCTCGAAGCTGACAATGGGGGCGGCGGCGTCAAAGAAGTGCAGGGACGCGCCGCCCAGCAGGGCCTCGATGGCACATGCCAGAGCCCCATCGGTGAGCGGCCCGGTGGCGATGATGCACGGCCCGTCCGGGATGGTATCCGCCCGGCCCTCGGCCACCGTGATGCGCGGGTGACTGCGGATGCGCTCGGTGATATAGCCCGAGAAGACATCCCGGTCGACGGCCAACGCCCCGCCGGCGGGCAGGGCGGCCCGGTCGGCGGCCTCCATGATGAGCCCGCCCATGCGGCGCATTTCCTCCTTCAAGAGGCCAGGGGCCGTCGACAGCCCCGCTCCCCGGAGTGAGTTTGAGCACACCAGCTCGGCAAAATCATCGCTGTGGTGGGCGGGGGAGCGCTCGCGGGGCTTCATCTCGTAAAGGGTCACCGCAAAACCCCGGCGGGCTAGCTGCCAGGCGGCCTCACAGCCGGCCAGGCCGGCCCCGAGGATGTGGATGTTACTCGGCATCGGCAGTCTTCTTGGCCGCCGGCTTCTTCGCAGCGGGCTTCTTTGCGGGGGCTTTCTTGGCAGCGGGCTTTTTGGCCGCGGTCTTGGTCTCGGTCTTGGCCGCTGCCTTGGAGGTGGGCTTCTTGGCCGCCGGCTTCTTGGCCGTTTTGGCGGCCGTCTCGCCCTTTTTGGCGGCGGCCCGGCGGGGCTTGGCCTCGCCGTCGGTGCCCTCGGCGTCGGCCTTCTTCTTGCGGGTGGCCATCTGCTCGCTCCAGCCGCAGTCAGGCACGTGGCACAGCCAGCGCTTGTCCTCCTTGGTGTAGTGCTTGTACACCGTGCCGCCGCACTGGGGGCACTGGCGCTTGGGCTGGGGGCTGTCCCAGGTCATAAAATCGCACTCGGGATGGCGCTCACAGCCGTAGTAATAATAGCCGCTCTTGGACTTGCGCTTGAGCAGTTTGCTGCCGCATTTGGGGCAGGGAACCCCGGTATCCTGGGCCATAGGCTTAGTGTTGGTACACTCGGGATAGCCCGGACAGCCCAAAAACTTGCCAAAACGCCCCACCTTGATGACCATGTTCTGCCCGCACTGGTCGCAGATGATGTCGGTGACCTCGTCGGGCACCTTGATGCGCTGCTTGTCCAAATCAATCTCGGCCTGCTTGAGCTGGGCATCGAAGCCCGAGTAAAAGCTGTGCAGGATATCATGATAGTCGGTCTCGCCCCGCTCGACAGCGTCGAGGCGCTCCTCCATCTGGGCGGTGAAGCCGATGTCGACCACGTCGGTGAACTTGTCGACAATCAAATCGTTGACGGCCACGCCCAGGTTGGTGGGCCGCAGGGCCTTGCCCTCCTTGACGATGTACTCGCGGTCGAGCACCACCGAGATGGTAGGGGCGTAGGTGCTGGGGCGGCCGATGCCGCGCTCCTCCATGGCCTTGATGAGGCTGGCCTCGGTGTACCGCGGGGGCGGCTGGGTGAAGTGCTGGCGCGGCATGGTCTCCTTGTGCGCGGGGCGGTCGCCCTCCCGGAGGGGGGGCAGCACGCCCTCGGCATCCTCGTCCTTATCCTCGTCGACGCTCTCTTCATAGAGGGCCAAAAAGCCGGGGAAGCTGACCGTTTGGCCGGTGGCGCGGAAGATATACCCCGCGCAGCCGATGTCGGCGGACACGGTGTCGAAAATGGCGTCGGCCATCTGGCAGGCCACAAAACGCGACCAGATGAGCTTGTACAGCCGATACTGGTCAGGGGTCAGGAACTTCTTGATGGCGTCGGGCTCGAGGCTCGGCTCGGCGGGCCGGATGGCCTCATGGGCGTCCTGGGCGCCCTTCTTGGTCTTGAAGGTGCGGGCGGTCGCCGGCAGATAATCCTTGCCGTACTTGCCGCCGATATAATCCCGCGCGCCGCTCAGGGCCTCATCAGAGAGCCGCAGGGAGTCGGTACGCATGTAGGTAATCAAACCGGTGAGGCCTGCCTCCCCAAGCTCGATGCCCTCGTAGAGCTCCTGGGCCACGCTCATGGCCCGGCGGGAGGCCATGCCCAGCTTGCGGGAGGCCTCCTGCTGCAAGGTCGAGGTGATGAAGGGGGGCGCCGGCTGGCGGCGCTTTTTGGCCTTCTTGACCGTCTGGACGGTGTACGCACCGCCCTCGATGGCGGAGAGCACGGCGTTTGTCTCGGCCTCGGTCTTAAGCTCGAGCTTGCCGGCGCTGTCGCCCCACAGGGCGGCGGTGAAGGCCTTGGCGTCCTGCTCCAGCGTCACCGTGATGCTCCAGTACTCCACCGGGATGAAGGCCTGAATCTCGCGCTCGCGTTCGACCACCATGCGGGTGACGACGCTTTGCACCCGCCCCGCGGACAGCCCGGTGCGCACCTTGCGCCACAGGAAGGGGGACAATTTGTAGCCCACGATGCGGTCGAGAATGCGCCGCGCCTGCTGGGCGTCCACCAGATCCATGTCGATGTCCCGGGGGTTTTCAACGGCCTCGGTCACCGCCTTTTTGGTGATTTCGTTGAAGGTGATGCGCCGCGCCTTGACCGCATCGAGGCCCAACAGCTGCTGGAGATGCCACGAAATGGCCTCGCCCTCGCGGTCGGGGTCGGTTGCCAGAAAGACGCCGTCGGCCTTGTCGGCGGCGGTGCGCAGCTCGCTGATAACCTTGTCCTTGCCCTCGATGGGGATGTACTCGGCGGCAAAATTGTTGTCAGGGTCGACGCCCAGATTTTTCCGGGGCAGGTCGCGCAGGTGGCCCATGGAGGCCTTGACGCTGTAGCCGGCCCCCAGGTATTTGGTGATGGTTTTGGCCTTGGCCGGGGATTCCACAATGAGCAGCTTAGACATGTATTTCCTCCTTCGCGAGGCAGGCCCGCGAAATAATTATCGATGGTAATGGGCCCTTAATTCCCCTCTGTGGAGGGGTGGCCTGCAATTTGCCCCAAAGGGTTGCAAATTGTCGAAGTTGCTGCGCAACTTCCCTCCGGCGATCGGGGTGGTCGCCCTGTTCCTGTACGCGGCGTGCCGGGGTCGTCACGCCCTACGAAGGGCCCCGTGTCACAGAAGCCCCCCTACCACACCCGCTCAAAAAACTTCCCCGGCTTTTGCCGCACCTTGCCCTCCAATTCCAGCATGGTGAGGGCGGCCAGCAGCATATGCTCGGGCATGTTGCAGGCAGACACCAAATCATCCACATGGAGGGCACACACGGCCAGGGCATCGAGCACCGGGTCGCCTGTGGGCGGGAGGGCCGCCGGGGCGGCCTCGAAGGCGCCGCGGATGCTTTGCGGCTTCGGTGCCGCCTCTTTTGGACGGCTCTCGCGCCGCTCCGGTTCCCGCCGGGGTGGCGGCGCGCTGCCATAGATGGGCGCGTACTCGGCGATGACATCGTAGGCATCCGAGATGAGCTTGGCGCCCTTTTTAATCAAATCGTTGGCCCCCTCGGAGGAGGCCACGTTGATGGCCCCCGGCACGGCGAAGACGTCGCGCCCCTGGTCGAGGGCCAGGTTGGCCGTGATGAGCGAGCCGCTTTTGCGGGCGGCCTCGACCACCACCGTGCCCAGAGACAGCCCGCTGATGATGCGGTTGCGGTGGGGGAAGAAATAAGGATGACTCACCCGGCCCGGCGGGTACTCCGAGATGACGGCCCCGTGGCCCAGAATCTCCTTGAACAGCCAGGTGTTCTCGGCGGGATAGACCGAGTCGATGGCCGTGCCGAAGACGGCCACCGTGGGCGCCGGGCCCTTGAGGGCCCCCTTGTGAGCCGCGCCGTCGATGCCCTTGGCCATGCCCGAGACGACGATGTAGCCGGCCTGGGAGAGCTGATAGCCCAGCTTTTCGGCAGCGGCCAGGCCGTAGGGCGTCGCCTTGCGGTGCCCCACCACCGAAACGGCGGGCAGCCGCGACAAATCGGGCAGCTCGCCCAAAATATACAGCACCATGGGCGGGTCGAAGATGTTCTTGAGCCGCTGGGGGTAGGCATCGTCGAGGATGCTGACCACCCGCACGCCGCGCTGGCTGCATTTGCCCAGAATGTCCTCGGCGTGAGCCAGGCTCTTGTCCGTGAAGCGCTTTTGCTCGTCCAAGCTGAGGGTGGTGATGGTCATGGCCTGCTTCAAGGTGAGGGCGTGGACGGCCTCGGGGGTCTCGCAGTGGTCGAGGAGGGCTCTGGCCCGGGCGGCGCTCACGCCGGCGGTCTCCATGAGCCAGATGAGATGGCGGGCGGTCTCGCTCATGTCAAGGCCTCCCACAGCAAAATGGCGGCGGCCACGGCGGCGTTGAGGGATTCAGCCCCGCGCATTGGAATTATAACGGATTTTTGACAGATGTCAAGCCCCTGGGCGCTCACGCCCCGGGCCTCGTTGCCGATGAGGATGCAGGCATCGTGCAGCGAAACCTGCCGAATGTCCTCGGCGTCCTCCCGCAACGCGGCGGCGTAGAGGGGGATGCCGTGGGCCGCGCAGTGGGCGGCCAAGGCGGCATAATCGCACACCCAGGGGAAGCGCCTGAAGAGCGAGCCCATGGCGGCCCGCACCACCTTGGGGGCGGTGGGGTCAGCCCCGCCGGGCAGCAGGGCCACCGTGCCGCCCAGAGCATCTGCGGTGCGCAGAATGGTGCCCAGGTTGCCGGGGTCGGCCACGCCGTCCAGGGCCAGGATGGGGCCGTTCTGGGGCGGCGCGGCCCGGGGGATGGGCAAGGTGAAGAGCACGGTGGAGCCGGTGACGGTATCCTGCATTTTTCCCATCACCGGGCCCGAAACCGTGTGGAGGTCGCAGGAGAGCCCCTCGGGCAGGGCAGCCGTATGGCCCTCAAGCACGAACAGGGTTTGAGGTATGAGGCCGCTGCCCAGGGCCTCGCGGAGCAAAACCGGGCCCTCGCACACCAAAAGCCCCGCCTCACGGCGGGCCGACACGCTCTTTTGCAGCAGCGCAACCTCTTTGATTTTAGGGTTATCCCGGCTGGTGATGTGCATGATGTGTACCTTTCGGTTCGACAAAAATCTTGTTGGCAGGGATGTCCTTTAATTCCCCTCCGTGGAGGGGTGCCGCCGGAGGCGGCGGGGTAGTGCTCTACGTAGGGGCAGACCTTGTGTCTGCCCGCAGGTTTGTGCAAGGCCGCAGGGCCGGCGTGCCGAGGTCGTCACGCCCTACAGAGCCCCATCCCCTGCATCCTCTTCGCAATTAACGGACAAGACCCGCGCGCTCACTGCGCTCGGGTCTTGCCCATCAACATCAATCGAGAGGCTTCATGGTGGGGAAGAGCAGCACATCCCGGATGGAGGCGCTGTCGGTGAAGAACATGACCATGCGGTCGATGCCGATGCCCATGCCGCCGGTGGGCGGCATGCCGTACTCCATGGCGGTGACGAAATCCTCGTCGATCTCAAACTGGCCCTCGCCGTTCTTAATCTGGGCCTGCTGCACAAAGCGCTCGCGCTGGTCGATGGGGTCGTTGAGCTCGGTGTAGGCGTTAGCCACCTCGCGGCCATAGGCAAACAGCTCGAAGCGCTCGACCAGGCGGGGGTCGTAGTCGGTCTTCTTGGTCAGGGGTGAAATCTCGATGGGGTAATCAAGCAGGAAGGTGGGCTGAACCAGATGCTCCTCGCACCGCTCGTCGAAGACATAGGCCATCAGCTCGCCCCAGGTGGCGCCCTTCGTGGGCGCCAGCCCGATGGCCTTGACGGCCTCGAAGGCGGCTTCATCGGTGGCGAGGGCCATGAAATCAAGGCCCGAATGCTCCTTGACGCAATCGGCCATGGTGATGCGCTTGAAGGGGGCCGAGAAATCAAGCTCGGTGCCCTGATAGGTGACCATACTGCCCCCGCAAATCTCCAGGGCGATGGTGGCAAAGAGGTGCTCGGCAATCTCCATCATCACAGCCCGGTCGGCGTAGGCCTCGTAGAGCTCGATGGTGGTGAACTCGGGGTTGTGGCGGGTCGACATGCCCTCGTTGCGGAACAGGCGGCCAATTTCGTAGACCTTCTCGAGGCCGCCCACGATGAGGCGCTTGAGGGCCAGCTCGGTCTCAACCCGCAGATACATGTCGATATCCAACGTGTTGTGGTGGGTCTTGAAGGGCCGGGCCGCCGAGTTGGTCGGCTTGTTTTGCAGCACCGGGGTCTCGACCTCGAGGTATCCCCGCGCATCCATCTCCCTCTGGATGATGCGGACGATGCGGCTGCGCTTGATGAAGGTGCCGCGCACCTCGGGGTTCATCATCAAATCGACATACCGCTGGCGATAGCGGGTGTCGGTGTCCTTGAGGCCGTGGAACTTCTCAGGCAAAGGCAGCAGCGACTTGGAGAGCAGCGTATACCTGCTCACCTGCACCGAAATCTCGCCCCGGCGCGTGCGGAACACCGTGCCCTCGACGCCGACGATGTCGCCGATGTCCAGCTTCATAAAGGCCTGGTAGGCATCCTCGCCGAGCCCATCAATCTTGACATAGAGCTGCATCTTGCCGCTCTTGTCCCGGAGGTCGGCAAAGCTGGCCTTGCCCATGTCCCGCTTGGACATGATGCGGCCCGCGATGCGCACGGTCTGGTTCTCCAAGGTCTCAAAATTGTCTAGGATGTCCTGGGCACAGCTGTCGCGGTCGAAGCGAATCTCCCGGAAGGGGTCGCGCCCGGCCTGCTGCAGGGCGGTCAGCTTGTCCCGGCGGATTTGAAGCAGCTCGCGCAGCTCTTCCTGAGTCTGCTCGGGCTGGATGGTTTCGTTGATGTTGTCCATATCTCTCATTCTCCCTCAAATTATAAACGGTTTTTGGTTCAGGCGCGGGCGCTCACCGTTTAATTTGGGGAGCTGTGCTGCATGCTCCCATAATTACCTCTCTGATTCCGCTTGCCCGGAAGGCTTCCGCCCTACTTGGCGGGCGGGGCGCTGATTTCCAATATCTTGCACTGGAACGACTTGGTGGGGGCCTCGATGGTGACGACCTCGCCCACGTGCCGGTGCATGAGGGCCTTGCCAAAGGGGGACTCGTCGGACACCCGCTTTTGCTTGGGGTCGGCCTCCTTGGCGCCCACGATGGTGTAGAGCTCGGTTTTGCCGCCGTCGACAAACTCCACCGTCACCTGCAGGCCAAAGTCGACCCGGTCGGCGGAGGAGGCGTCGATGATTTCGTAGTTGCCCAGAATGGCTTCCAACTCGGCGATGCGGGAATAGAGCTTGCCCTGCTCGTTTTTGGCCTCGTCATATTCGCTGTTTTCCGAAAGGTCGCCAAAGCTGCGGGCCTCCTTGATCTGGTCGGCCACCTCTTTTTCCCGCACCGTCTTGAGATGCTCCAGTTCGGTTTTGTAGGCGCTCTCGCGCTCTTTCGTCAGCTTGTATTTCTTTTGCATGGTAAACACTCTCCACATTCCCGCGAGGGTATGCCCCGCTGGTAGTCTATCTATTATATGGGGTATGCTTTGGGCCTGTCAATATGATATTTGTCGAAGTGGCAATTTATTGCTGACGCTCGACAAAAATCTGCGGATTTTGTCGATGGGTTTGTGCGGGCGAGTCCCGGCCCGCCTTACCCCCCGGCCGCCGCGGTCGTCGCATCTCCATCAACCTCCGCATCCTCGCCATCCACATCCACCGGCAGCTCGGGAAGCTCGCCGATGACATAGCTCAGGGCGGCTTGCAGCTGCTCATCGTCCTCATCGGCCAGGAAGTAGAAATTGGTGAAGTCCTCGTCGGTCAAATCAATCTCCACATCGGGAATAATCCCGGTGTCGATGAGGCTGTTGCCCTTGGGGGTGTAGTAGCGCAGCACCGACAGATTGACGCTCGAGCCGTCCGACAGGGTGAAGGTCTGCTGGGCGTAGCCCTTGCCGCCGGTGGGCATGCCCACCACCCGGGCCACGCCGTACTCCTGCAAGGCGGCGGCGAAGAACTCGGCGGCGCTGATGGAATACTCGTTGATGAGCACCGCCATGGGCATCTTGAGGGCCTCCGCGTCGGACAGGGTCGGCCAGGTGTTGCCGCGATTGTCCACCAGGCTGATGATGATGCCCTCGGGCAGCAGCTTATCGAGCATGTTGCTCATGACATCGACCTTGCCGCCACCGTTCATGCGCACATCGAAGATGAGCGCCCGGGCGCCCTCCTCCAGCAGCATGTCGAGCTTTTGCAAAAACTCCTTGTCCACATGGGTGTCGAAGCCCGAGATGTAGATGTAGCCCACCTGGCCCTCCAGCATATAGGCCTCGACGCCCTCGTAGTAGACCGGGGCGCGCTTCATCTCGAAGGTCAGGCTCTCGCCGGCCCGGCCGACGGTCAGGCTCACCTTGGAGCCCTCGGCCCCCCGGACGGCGTTCACCAAGTCCTCCTGGCTGCCGATTTCCTCTACGGACACGCCGTCCGCATGGGTGATGGTGTCCAGGGGCTGCAGGCCGGCCTCGGAGGCCGGGCTGTTCTCGGCCACCTTGATGATGAGGAACGGGGTGTCGCTCTCGGTCGAGAGCGTGACGCCGATGCCCACATAGGCGTTCTCGTTGGCTTCCATGATGGCCTTGGTCTGCTCGGCGTTATAGTAGCCCGACCACCTGTCGCCCAGGCCGTCGATGAACCCGCCCATGGCGCCGTCCATGGCGGCGTCGTAGTCGTACTCGGCGATGAAGTTTTTGTCCACCACATCGCTGATTTCCTTGAGCTTGCTGTACTTGAGCTCGAGGGCGTGGAGGTCTCCGAAGCGCTCGTTGTAATAATCCCGCGCCTGGTAGAAGCAAACCACATAGGTGACGGCCACCGTCATGGCGATGAGCATGAGGATGGCTCCCAGGTGGCCCAGCTTGATTTTGCCTTTGTTATCCATAAAACGCGACCTTCTATTTCAGAATGTTAAACTTGACGCCCTTGAACTCGGTGAGCGGGTCGTAGGTTTTGCCGTCCTTGATGATTTCAAAGTGCAGATGGGGCCCGGTGGAGTAGCCGGTGGAGCCCACGTAGCCGATGACATCGCCGCGGTTGACTGTGTCGCCCTCGGAGACACCCCGGGTCTTCATGTGGGCGTAGAGGGTCATATACCCGCCGCCGTGGTCGATGATGACATAGTTGCCATAGGCCGAGTTGTAAACCGAGGTGACCACCTTGCCGCCGTTGCTGGCGTAGATTTTGGTGCCGCTGGCCGCCCGGATGTCGGTGCCGGTGTGCAGGCTGTTCTTTTTACCGGTGACCGGGTGTGTGCGCGGGCCGTAGACACAGGTGATGGTGGTGTGGTCGCCCGACAGGGGCCACAGCCACGCCCCGCCGATGAAGGATTTGGCCTGGGCCGCGGCCAGCTCGGCCTGCTTCTTCTTAACCTCGGCAACGGCGGACTCTTCCTCCTCGATCATCTTTTTGTAGGCCTCCTGGGTCTGGGCCTCGCTGCTCAGGATGCTCTGCATGGCCTTGTTCTTGTCGCTCAGCTGGGCCTCGAGGGCCTGCTTGGCGGTGTCCATCTCGCGCTTGGTCTGCTCCTCCAAGGCGCGGTTTTCCTCAAGCTCGCGCTTTTGGGCGGCCACCTGCTCGCGGATGGCCTTGAGGCTGTCGAAAACCCGGGCGTCATAGCTGGAAATCTGCTTGACCACCTCGTAGCGACTCAAAAAGTCGGCAAAGGAGTCGGCCGACAGCAAAATGCTCAAATAGCTGGTGCTCCCCTGCTCGGCCATGAAGCGGATGCGCAGGCGGGAGTTTTCGTACTGTGCGCTCTCCTCGGCCTGGCTGTCTGCCAGCTCGACCGTCTTGGCTGCCAACATGAGGCCGAGCTGCTCGATAAGCTCTTCCTGAAGGATTATCTCCTCCTCGGCCTTGCCGATTTGATTGTCCAGGGCGGTGATTTGCTCGCGCACCTTGCTCTTGTCGCTGGAAAGGGAATTGAGCTCCCTTTGCAGTGCCAGTTTTTCGGCGGTGGCGGCGGCCAGCTTGGCCTTGGCCCTGTCCACATCGGCCTGGGTGATGGCCCCTACCTGGAGCGAGCCAATCAAAAAGGAGCCCAGCATCAAAAGGGCCAGCAGGCCCGCGATGATGCCGGCAATGATGCGGGTGGCCCCGCCCCGGCGTGAGCGACTTTGCTTGGACATGAGGGATTCGCCTCCAACCATGATATCTTGCGCGTGTGGCGGGCAGACACAAGGTCTGCCCCTACAGAGTGCGGTGCCCTTTGTAGGGGGTGTCTTCAAACCGGAAAGATGACCAAGGGCGAGATAGTTTTTCGTCCGGCAAGGCAAATTTTGTCGGCATAATTTATTTATGGCGATAAAATTTAACGCAA
>JGI994J12354_10005828_pt1 | contig 10475 bp, 9 predicted proteins | sample IntmicLarv3ML3BL_FD_12354 | JGI IMG/M metagenome (IMG submission 12354)
GTATCTGAAGAAGTTGAAATCGTTGGTATCAAAGAAGAAACACGTAAAGTTGTTGTTACAGGAATCGAAATGTTCCGTAAACTTCTTGACGAAGCTCAAGCTGGTGATAACATTGGTGCACTTCTTCGTGGTATCGCAAGAGATGAAATCGAACGTGGACAAGTTCTTGCAGCACCTGGAACAATCAAATGCCACAAGAAATTTACAGCTCAAGTATACGTATTAACAAAAGATGAAGGTGGACGTCATACTCCTTTCTTCAACAACTATAGACCTCAGTTCTACTTCCGTACAACTGACGTAACTGGTGTTTGTAACTTACCAGCAGGTACAGAAATGTGTATGCCTGGTGACAACATCGAAATGACGATTGAACTAATTCATCCAATCGCTATGGATCAAGGTCTTACATTCGCTATCCGCGAAGGTGGACGTACAGTTGGTTCAGGACGTGTTGCTAGTATCTTAGACTAGTCAAATATTAAATGCTACAACCCCCGAAGGCAGAGGCTTTCGGGGGTTTTGTGTTGGGTGGAAAAGTTGGAGTTTGGATTGGGAAAATGGGGTGAAAATGCTCCGTGATTCTATTTTGATTCTACAAAATGGTGTTTGAGGGTATCTTTGTAGCATCAAAGGGTTGACATTGTTTTATGTATGGACGACTAGGGGGTAGAAATGCGAACGGTGAATGGGTTATAATTTGATAAAACTGAGTGGAGGATTTGTAGAATGGTGCGGGCTAGAGTGGATTTTTATTTAGATGCTATGCCATAGCATTCAGAGTTAATGGCAGAGGATCTTAAAGATAATCTGTCATTTTTGTTTAAAGTGTATTATACTTAAACAATATAAAAGCAGTGGAAGAACAATGGAATATAACTTTCAATGTTGGTCGTAATTTTAGGTATAAAGGAGTATATGAAATGGAATTAATTAACGAATACAATTATGGTGATTACACAATTAGACAGTATAAAAATGAAACAAATTCTTTTCCTATCAGAGTTGAATATTTAGGAGAATACGTTGGCGATGGCAATAATAAAAAACACCTTGTTAAAATTGCCGAAAAATTGAAAGTGAGAGTAGGCGATAAGGATACATCTCAATCCCTGGGAAGAAAGGTAGTTGGCAAACTTGTTAGAGAGAAAAAGGCAATGAATAATTTGGAAGAAGATTATTTGAATTTTTATCGGATGCTTCAATTCTGGATAGAGCAAACAGATAACAATATCGAAAACACAGGCAGAAGAGTTTCTTTTAAAGAAATTAAAGAAGATAACGTTAAAGATGCCGAAGATATGTTTAAAAATCCTCAATTCAAACGAAAATTTTTGAAGTATGCGAATTTTTCTATATATATTTCGTTTTTCAGGAATGGACAATACAAAGGAACCAAAGTAAATTGGATAATGTGGAAAACGTCAGAGAAAATGCCCGTGTGGTTGAACATTTGTTATGACTGCAATAAAAAGACAATGGGAATTTCGTTGGGAAATAGCAGTGGAGAGATTGACAGCTATTTGGAACGAGAGGGTTATTCGGACAGTGAAAAGTATCCATTAATAGAATTGGAGCTGAATAAAAAAACACCTAATTCGAAAGTCAAAGAACTGTTTGACTACTATAGTGGATTAATAAGTTCCTTGAAAAAATATTCAGAGGATGGAGAGAGTAGTATGTTAGTTGAAGAATTAAAAGATAAACTGAAAAAATCCCATAATATTATTTTGCATGGAGCACCTGGAACGGGGAAAACATATTTAGCCAAGGAAATAGCAGCTAGTTTTATTAGTATTGAAAATAATGAGTTAGAAAATAGTGAGCAGTTTGCATCTGTACAGTTTCACCCAAGTTATGATTACACAGATTTCATAGAAGGATTACGTCCGTCAGAGAACAAAAATGGACAAGTGGGTTTTAAACTCATGAATGGAGTGTTCAAAAGTTTTTGTGAAAAGGCAAAAACCAATTATTATGTGACGGAAACAGACGATACAGAATTCACATGGGAGGGATTTGAAGAATTTATGCGAAGTTTTGAGGGCAACAAAACTGATAGCTATTTATCATATATAAAATTGCTGCTCGGAAAAAGAGAGTACAGAGGAGAAAAGGTTGAAAGTATTCCAGTTTATAGCGACTTAAATGCGATTATGAAAAATGTCGATGAAATCAAAGAATTCGACAAAAAGCATGATTTTCATAATAATATAGCAACACCAGTGCAATATGTTCTGGCTTATTATGAACAAAAACGAAAAGAAGAAAACAGGGCCTCAACAAAGCCATATGTCTTCCTAATTGACGAAATCAATCGAGGTGAAATTTCAAAAATTTTTGGCGAACTATTCTTTTCAATTGATCCAGGTTATCGTGGCGAGGCAGGAGCGATATCGACACAATATACTAACATGCATGAGGACCCAAATGAAAAATTCTATATTCCGGAAAATGTCTATATTATTGGAACAATGAATGATATCGACCGTTCGGTTGATAGCTTTGATTTTGCAATGCGTCGTCGGTTTAGATTTATCGAAATTAAAGCGGACGAAAGATTAGAAATGCTCGATTCCCTTGGAGCGGATAAAGAAGAAGCTATTCAGCGAATGACATCATTGAATGATGCCATTGCTGAAGTCGACGAACTGAATGAAAATTATCATATTGGTGCATCGTATTTCTTGAAGTTGAAAGCTATGAATTTCGATCAATTATGGGAAGACTATTTGCAACCATTACTCCACGACTATATTAGAGGAATGTATGATGAGGAAGATATAATGAGTAAATTTGCAAGTGCTTATAGATATAGTAAATCTCAAGCAGGGAAAAGTGATGTCAGAAATCAAGATTAAGGATAATAGTCGATATAACAAAGCGGACTTTAAGTCGATTAGTAGCATAACTAAAAAGATTGCAGATAAAACCCTTGAGCAACTTGCTCAAGAGGGCGTTTTTGTCTTCCCCGAATTAATACAAAGTGCTCAAGACATTACTAAAGAGCAGATGATTTTGCAAGGGATAAACCATCAATACAGAACAAGTAATATTATGGGGTTTTTGGGACAAGGAAAAGAACGATTAATTATTGAATCGCGGTTTTCAACGGGGCAGAATGATTATTTTTTTCAATATCTTCTCAAGCGAGTATTAGAATACCCCAATATTTTAGAACTAAATTCAAGTGCAAATAGTGATAATCGCTTATTCAATCTATTGTTATTTTTGTTCCCCAATTATTTGAGAGCAGCGATGCGAAAAGGCATATTCAAAACGTACATTAGAAATCAATATAATGATAAAAATGTAAAGGGAACGATTGACGTTGCTCGTCATATTCAAAAAAACATCCTTTTCACTGGAAATATAGCTTACAATCGACGTGAGTTTTCATATGATAACTATTTGACGGAGTTAATTCGCCACACAATCGAGTTTATAAAGAGAAAAGCATACGGAAATAATTTATTGAGAAAGGCGAGGGACGAAATAGAAGCTGTTATCGATGTGACAAGCGATTATGAGTATTATGACAAAAGAAAAGTCATAATTGCTAATAAAAAGAATCCCATACGTCACGCATACTACCATGAATACAGGGAATTGCAACGCTTGTGTATTATGATTTTACAGCATGAGAGACACCAAATTGGGCATGGTGCCCAACAAATAAAAGGTGTACTATTTGACGGAGCTTGGTTATGGGAAGAATATGTCAACTTGTTAATAGGCAAAATCTTCTATCATCCGATGAATAAAGAAGGCAAAGGAGCCCAAAGATTATTTGAAGGTAATATTGGACTGATTTATCCTGATTTTATCAGTAAAAACCAAGATAATAGAATCATAGCGGATGCAAAATATAAACCGGCGGACAATATAGGGAACCAGGATTATCTTCAAGTGTTAGCATATATGTTCCGATTTGATGCACAGACAGGGTTTTATTTATATCCAGAGAGAGGCGAAGCAGAAAAGACAGAATTAAAGCTCAATAGTGGTTCCAAATATGAAAATAACGTTGTGGCACGCGAAGACATTTCTGTTATTAAGTGTGGTCTACGTATTCCAAACGATGCAAGTAATTACAATGATTTTGTTTCACAAATCCAAAAAAGCGAAGAAGAATTCCTGAGTAACTTCCACCATAAAAAATTAGCGGAATAATAACCTTAGAAGGAGAAACACCATGGCAATATTCATCCCGCCGTATGTAGGCGAAGAAGTGAAGAGCAAAGCAGAGAAGACGATGTTTAGACGACTTGAAGAGCTCAACTTGAAAAATGCATATGTGTTGCATTCTCTTGGCCTGCCTAAGCATAAAGATAAATTGTATGGGGAAGTGGATTTTGTGGTTATCTGCGAATTGGGTGTGGTGTGCCTTGAGATAAAGGGCGGCAGAATTGCATGCCGCGATGGGATGTGGTATTTTACCGATCGTTATGGAAAAGAACATAAGAAAAACGAGGGACCTTTTGCGCAATGCACAGGAAATATGTTCAATTTGCGTATGGCATTAAGCAAGAACGTTTTCAGAGGTGCATATCGTAAGCATGTTCCGATGGCGGCAGGTGTTGTATTCCCTGATATTAGATTTGAGTCTAGAGGACAAGAGATAATTCCGGAAATAATATATGACAAACCATCGCCAGATATCAATGAATACATTGAAGGTATATTTGCATACTGGGATAGCCGAGAACACCGTCAAACTGAAAAGCTCACATTGATGGATATAAAGAATATTGTTCAATACCTAAGAGGAAATTTTGCGTTCATTCCACTACTAGATGATAGATTAGGTGAAATTGATAGTAAAATCTGTAGGCTTACAGAATAACAAGCAAAAACGCTACAAGCACTTTCGGAGAATCCACGTTTATTAATTAAGGGCGGGGCGGGTTCTGGTAAAACTCTTCTTGCAAGTGATTTTGCTATTAAATGTGCCGAAAAAGGCAAGAAGGTTCTTTATTTGACATATAATAAAAACCTTGCAAAATCTTTGCGCAACAAACTAGAAAATGACAATATCAAAATTACGAATATTCATAGATTATATGGTGATTATGTGGAAATTGATGTTGCAGAACTGGAAAAGGACCAAACAAAATATTTTGCAGAGATACTACCAGAAAAATTTTACGATATGGTGGATGGTTTACCAGAAAATGAAAGAGAAGAGCTTCTCTTTGATGTGTTAGTAGTTGATGAGGGGCAAGATGTTTTAAAGATGGAATATTTGTGGACGATGGACTTGTTGCTTAAAGATGGTTTGAAGAATGGCAAATGGGCAATTTTCTATGATGGGGAACAAAACCTATATAATAAAGAGTTTGAGGCTGGAATTGAAGAACTGCAAGAATATCCAAGTACAAAATTTGTTCTTCACCAGAACTGCAGAAATACTGAACAGATAGGACGTTTTGCGGAGAAGACCAGTGGCATCACAGTGGGCGATTGCATTAGTGGGCAAGGCGAGGAAGTTACGACCATTCGCTACGAAGGAAATGATGATTATCGAAGCAAACTAATAAGTCTCTTAGAAGAATTGAAAAAAGAAGGCGTTAAGTTGAGTGATGTGACAATTTTAGCGCCTAAAAAATATGAACGCTTAAACTTGTGTGAAGCGCTTGACGGAGTTTGTAAAGTGAATGTGATGCAAAATGAAGATTATTGTCCGACAGAAGATGTTTCATTTTCTACAATTCAAGGTTTCAAAGGACTTGATTCCAAAGTCGTAATATTGACGGAGTTGGAAGGGATAAAACCAGAAAATTATAATAAATTTATGTATATTGCGATTTCAAGGGCGAGGACTAAGTTGTATATTTTGAAAAATATCTAGAAATAGAAAAAGCACCATGTCAGTTTTACGAACTGCCATGGTGTTTGTGATTATATTCAGGGGTATAACTGGCAAGTATATGCTTTTAATGACTACGCCTCTCCTCCGGAAATATGTTCAACAATATAAAGTAGTATTAATCTACTGAAACAATGTTTGCAACCAATTTTGCGTGATCAGGGAGGCCATCTCTTGCAGATTTGTAGTCATGCATGTTCAAAGTTCCATATGAATTTTGAGCGTGCACGAAACCCCACTGATAGCAAATAGCTGTGGTTTTAAGGCTATTGCTTAGAATGAGGTGATCTTCTTTGATATAATATTTCGTTCCATATCCGTTACGACCAACCCAGGAAAACACGTCTCTTTTTTCTCCTTTGGGAGTATATATTTGCAGATCTTCCTGCTTAAACATATTTTTAATCTTTTGATAGTTGAAAGGTTCTTGTAGAAGGCCTCGATATGAATATGTATCATCATTTTCCTTGTGGATTTGAGCATGATTAAAATCACCTGCTATAATTATTGAATGAAAGTTGTTTTTTATAGATTTAACATAAAATAGTAAATCATCTAGTTGCTTTTTTCTGTTCAGGTAGTCATCTTTGCCACCCTTACCCACGCGAATTCTTGTGCCAATTAGACAAATATCTTTGTTGTTAAAACGAATAGCAACGCTTAGAATATCTAAGGACATCGGCAAATGCTCTGAGAGTTTTCGCATGTTTGCAAAAAGGTTATTGGCACTAATGGCGATAAGCACTTCATTTTTTTTGTCTATGCCACCAGTCGTAAAAACATTATATCCATTTTTTTTAAGAATAGATTCAAATATAGAATCTTCTTTATATTCAACTAAAAAAATGATATTTGGTTTTGAGGCAATTAATTCTTGCGACACAAAGTTTTTGATGGGGCTATTTTTAGCCCTTTGATTTATATTCCATTCAACAATACGTATATTTTGCAATGAATTAATCTCCATTCTACAAGCTATAAGTTCTATTTTTTTTACAAATACTCATCTATCGGAACATTGAACATTTTCAATGTATCCTCTAGCCAGAAGTTGTATTCTTCTTCGTCCATTAATCCAGATTCCAATTCTTGATTTGTTTTATTCCAGTCAGGTATGAAAGTTGCCAACTGTGCATTTGCCATATCTAAATTAAGATGTGCGATAAGTTGATTATCTTTTTCTGAATAAGTTGTTTTTCCTTCAATGCTCAACCCACGTCTATCTAAATCAATTATAATTGAAATAAAATCAGCAAAGGTTTTAACGCTTCGAGTGTATGGCGAAGCTACATGGAAACCGAAGAGTTGGTCTATTGGCATTTCAATAATATTGCAAAATTCTAAGATGATTTCCATCGGTGGCTCACTATATCCATTTTCATAATTAGAATATGTTGAGTTAGAAAGATTTAGCTTTCTAGCCATTTTATTTTGGTTAATGCCGGCTTTTATACGGGCCGCCTTTAATCTATCGCCGATCTGTAAATATTCACTAATACGCATAAGTTTATTCCTCCTGTTAGTAGTTTAGCACACTGCAATACAAAAAACAATGTAAAAAATACAAGAAATTTAATAAAAAGGCTTGACATACAAGAAGATATGTCTCATTGTAACGATACAAGAATTTTTGTAAAAATTAAAGAGGAAGGAGTAACAATATGACAGGAAACAAATATTTAATGTCAGCAACGGAGATTTCACGAGAACTGGATGTCTCTAAAGGACACGCCTACAAATTGATCAGAGAACTGAATAGGGAACTGGTCAATGCAGGATATGTTGTAATTGCTGGAAAGATACCACGAACATATTGGGAAACAAAGTTTTTCGGATATGAGCAAATGACGAAAGGAGCATAGGGGAGATGCCAGCATACAAAGACAAAGATAGAGGAACATGGTACACGACATTCTATTACACGGATTGGCGAGGCGAGAGGATAAAGAAATGTAAAAGGGGTTTTGCTACTAAGAGAGAAGCGAAAGAGTTCGAAGAGGAGTTCAAGCGTACCGCTCAAGGCGAAGTTGACATGACGATAGAATCATTTGTCAAAACATACTTGAGGGACAAAGAAGGAGAACTCAAAGAACGTTCGATGAAAAGTAAAAAATATATGATAGCAAGACACATACTACCGTATTTCAAGAACAAGCGATTGAATGAGATAACGCCATCCGATATTATCGCATGGCAAAACATTATTCGCAGCAAAGGATATTCGCAGGCGTATATGAGAATGTTGCAAAATCAGATAACGGCGATATTCAATCAAGCACAACTGATTTACGATTTGACAAATAATCCGTGTAAGAGGGTAAAGAAGATAGGGAAATCAAACGCAAGGAGTTTGGAGTTTTGGACGTATCAAGAATATGAAAAGTTCATCAATAGTATTGACCGAGAAAGTATTCATTATGTGATTTTCGAAATACTATTTTGGGCGGGGTGCCGGATTGGCGAATTGTTAGCGTTGACAATGGATGATATAAACTTTGAGACAAATCAATTGCATATCTCAAAAACCTATTATCGAATGGATGAAAGGGATGTTATAACAACACCTAAGACAGAAGGTTCAGTGAGAACGATTGAAATACCAGAGTTTTTGAAAAAGGAAATATTGGAATACTACAATCATATGTATAAGTATCCGAAAGATGCTAGATTATTCCCAGTCGGGCATGAGGCGATTCAGCACAAAATGAAGCGCAATATTGAAAAGACGGGAGTAAAGAGGATTAGAGTACATGACCTTCGACACAGCCACGCATCATATTTGATTCACCAAGGGATTCAACCAATGATTATCAAAGAACGTCTGGGACACACGGATATTAAGATGACTTTGAACACATATGGACATCTGTATCCAAGCGAACAAAAGAAAGTAGCAGCATTGTTAGACCAAATGAAGTTGGAAGTGCAAAAACAAGAAAGAGTCCCTGCTAATAACAAGGGCATTTCAAGGTAATAAAGTGGCATCAAAAACGGGTGAAAGTGATGCCATGTAGCCCTCGGCGCTTGAGAGCGAAATACACCCATCGCACAAATCTACGATTTGTTCTCTGGGATATTTCGACCGGCTGGGAGCTTTAGGCGCGGAAACGCGCATAGTTCATAAGCGGTGCCCTATGGCACCATTCACGAAAAACCAAGAGAGAAAAGAGGTGTTGCTTATAACAAGAAATTCATTCATAGAGATGACGAAAATACCAGGCTTAAAAGGTCGAATTAGTTACATTATTAGCCCATTAAGGCAAGAGAATCTATATGCGGTACATGAAACTACTGAAAGGAAATTCTGGAGCCAATTGGCCAAATGTAACCAAGAAGAGTTCACCAAAAGCGGAACGGAAGGACGGTGTATTGAGGCAAGGGAATTGATCATCGCATTGCCAGAAGAATTTGTAGATTACCCAGCGGAATCAATGTTGGATATTTTCACAACTCGGTTCAAAGAACATTACGGAGTGGAATGCATATCGGCATTGCACCATAATAAGAGGAAGACAAATTATCATATCCATCTCATCTTTTCAGAACGGAAGAAGTTAGATGAGCCAGTTGAGAAGATTGCTACCCGCAATATGTTTTATGATGAAAGCGGTAAACATGTCAGAACAAAGAAAGAGATATTAGGAGAAGACGGGCAAGTGAGAAAAGGATGTAAGATTGTTGCCAAGGGCGACGTGTATGAGAGAAAACTTTTCACCACGAAGGATGCTAGATTCAAAGATGAAAAATTCTTAGAAGAGGTGAAGCAATCATATACAGATTTGATTAACTTATATGTTGGGGATGATGATAGAAAGTTGACAGTTTTTAGTCGGGATAGTGCCTACTTGCCAATGAAGAAGATTGGGAAGAATAATCCGAAGGAAGCGGAGATAATTGAAGATAATAAGGTAAGGCAAGAATGGAATTACTCAGTTGATGAGGCATTGATAGTTGGAATAGATGAAAGAAAAGTTAATGAAGTGAAGAGAGAAAAAATCACGGCCGAGGTAAAAAACTCAATCGAGCAAAATGGAAATAGACCAGGACTGTTCAAAAGAATCGTTGAGAAAGCAATAGCCTATCTAAAGAAGATAATTAAAAAATGGAAAGCTCCAGTAGAACCAATAATGACGTTTGATATTAAAGAGTTTAACAAGCTGAAAGAAATACGAGCTAGGCTGGAGAGTAACATTGAAAATGTTAGACTGATTGAAGGAAAGGTACTCCCAAGGTTAGAGAGAGAATTAAAAGAGGCAGGTGGATGGAGAAATTGGAAGAAACGTGAAGAGATACAATGCAAGATTGATGAAGCAAAGGAAAGACTGGCGATTTTCAAACAGGCGGGAGAGCGGATTGTTCAGAGTGAAGGATATAGAGATGTTCCAGAATTTATAAGAGGCTACAATAAAGAGGCGAAGGAAATGTTGAAATATAATGAGGTAATGAATAAGTACAAAGAGCGTGGTGGCAAGATGCCAGATAAGGAAAGTGTGAGTAAGAGACTTGAAAAAGCGAGGCAGGAAGCAAAGAAAAGAAATGTTAAGATGCCGACAAGGAGTAATGAAGGCAGGGGAGCGAGGTGATGATGAGGGGAGGACATATTGAC
>JGI994J12354_10005829_pt1 | contig 10472 bp, 6 predicted proteins | sample IntmicLarv3ML3BL_FD_12354 | JGI IMG/M metagenome (IMG submission 12354)
GGCGTCGGGATCTTTTTGCAGGAGGATGTCTACGAAAAATCGGGCGAGCTGGGCTATTGGCTGGCGGAGCCATTCTGGGGTGAGGGAATCGTTACGGCGGCCGTGAAGGAAATCTGCGCGATGGTATTTCACCGCTATGACATTGTCCGGATCTTCGCCGAGCCTTACGCCCGAAACACCGCCTCCCGCCGCGTCTTAGAAAAAGCCGGGTTCGAGTTGGAGGGAATTAAGCGAAAAAGTGTGTTCAAAAATGGGCAGCTTCTGGATTCCTGTTTGTATGCGCTGATTCGGGAGAGTTGAGCCGTAAATCGCGGCTATATCCTTCTCTTTCGCCGGAAACGTTTCCGGCGAAAAAACGGTGACCTGGACGTCCTTAAAATCCTCTGTGGCCACGGTTTCAAACAGCAAGGCAGCGCGGCTCAAAGAGACCACGGCTTATATTAAATAACCGAAAATTAAAAAATCCGACGAAGCGCAAGAAAACGCTTCGTCGGATTTTTTATGTCTGTCTTACTTATTTAGGGTGATACCGGTATTCCTTGGAATTTCCGGATGCTGTACGGGTTTCCACCTGACGGTTGTCCGTTTCGCTTGCCTTTTCGTCTTGCCAAGCCGACCACTCTCCCCAGCGGTAGATAAGGATAGGTTGTGGTAATTGAGCGGCTGCGGTACCCGGTGCGGGAACCCGTTCCCGATACCGTTCTCGTTTTCTGGTTGTACCGGTTCCCCGAATAGGACTGCGAGCGTGGGAATGAAATCATTGTAAAGCTCATAGAAAAAATTTATCTAACCCCCTGCCTTATTGCGATATTATTCACTAAACTTTTATGGATTGCAATTTTTCTTTGTCCTTATCAGGAACATGCAAATCAGATCCTGACAAAATTCTAAAAAATCATGGAAAATTTTACAAATTGTGTTGTTTTAATAGAAATAATCAGCTATAATACGTATAATTGGGAGTAATTTAAAGCATTTTGGCAAATAAACAGGGATAAATTGAACTGATCTTTGAAAGGAGCGAACGGAATGAGTCAGGAACCCGAGAACACGAATAATCGTGAGATCAGGAACCCCAACAAAAAATATCCCATAGCGCCGGAGCAACTATTGACGGGGCGGAAAGACTGCCTCTATTGCCCTTCGTCCTCTACTCCGGGACGGGCATTGGATCCTATGGAAAAATGCTCTACGTGCGGGTTTGCTTCTGAGGGTTTAATGAACGCCATCCTAATGGGCACCTTTGAAAATACGCATGTTCCTATGGTGCTGATTGAGCGGGTCACCTGTGATGGAGTCGACGAAAAGGATAAGCGGAATGAGCTTAACACGGATAGCTCAAAAAAGGATAGCTATTACAAATATAACAATGAAATTTATAGCATGATTAACGCCTCTTCATTTACTACCAACGTTATTGCGAACAGCGCATGTTATACATGCAGAAAGAAGCATCCATGGCTCACAGACTTTTGTCAGTTTCAGGATGCTTTTTCTGCCGAAAAGGCATTTAAAGCGATAGCTGAAAATGATGAGAAGTTCTTTACGTTATATGAGGATACAGAAGAACCCTTTGACTATTATGCCTATAAATGCGCGGTGAGCGGATTAACAGAATTTATCATCCCTCTATATATACGTAAAAAAGCTAAAAAGCGGTCGGATCGGGGTGTTGTTGGCTTTTTGATTATCGGACAACGCCGTATTGGTGCTCCGCCAAAGGGAATGGAGGACATTGCCGAATTTGCAGAACAGCGGGAAAAGATAAAGGCTCTGAATGAAGAACAAAGAGGCGTGGTGGAAGGCCTTCGAAAAAGCGCTTGGTTTGAAAATGGAAACATAGAAAAACCAAAAAAAAACTACAAAGATTCTAACGATGCATTAAAAGGACATGCCGGGCACATATGCAAGTTTTTCGGACATATAGAGGACGAAATCATTGCGCAGGAAACAGGATTTATTCATAAGTATCAGTCCAAGCGCATAAAAGAGTTTTTAGATCTTATCGCGCTGCAAAGGCAAGGCGCGGAATCGATTAAAAAACGAACAGTAGTTATGTTCAAAAAGATATGGGAAGATTTTCACCTGAACGAATTACACCTCTTTATTCCGGATTTGGAAATGAAAGCGGAAAGCAACCAGACACTTATAAAAGGCATGGTAATTGGTTCGAGAGAGCGTCTATCAGTAAAAATTGACACAACTAAACTTCCTCCGCCGTCATCCTATGAGGTCGATGTAATTGAATTGGAAGAGAATGATGGCCTCTACATTAATGAACGGTTGGTTCCGGCAGGGGAATCAGAAGAAAACACTACAGAGAAAATAAATAAATTTGATGAGCTTTATGCCGCTGTATACAGTGGTGAAAATGAGAAAACCATGTTTGGAGTCTATGTAGAATGGGAAACGCTTCCAATTACACATGGGAACGAAGTGGACAGACTACACAAAGATTTATTTAAAGTTTTGGTTGGCATATGCTCGGCTGAGATTATGGCTTTTCTGGCGATAAGCCGGTCATCAAAATTGGCTTCTTTTACCGAGGAAACGAGACACGACCTTGCTCACAGGTTGCAGACATTAGATAGTCATAACAAAAGCTTTGTCCGTGATTGTGAAAATTTCTTTTACAACAAGTTGCCACATTCATTGAGAAGAACATCAGACTCTTCTGAAATGATTGAAATCTTAAAAAAAAATTCTCTTAACTATATAAAGGCGAATATAGAACTGTTTGAAACTCTGAGTTACATGAAAGATGAGCTTGATTCTGTAAATATATATCGCGAGCCAAAACCTGAACGGATTCATGCGGTGAGAGATGTTTTTATGGGGCTTCGTCAACTGTTCACCGCCCCCTGGCATCCGAGAAACGCGGGACACACATTGAATATACCGCAGACAGAGTGGTTTACAGATAAGTTTATGGCGGACAAAATTATGTTCAGACGCATTATACAAAATCTGCTCGACAACGCGTTTAAATATTCTCCCCCAAAAACCAATGTTTATATCTCTCAGCATTATGATTTTGACAAAAAGGAAATGTCCTTTGATGTAATAAATTTTGGGTTTGGAATAAAAGAATCGTTTGCAAAAATTATGTTCGAGCGCGGAACGAAAGGCCCGGCGGCGGCCGCCGCGAAAGGGTTAGGACTGGCTATTGCCAGGGATTTTGCCGAAAGAAACGGAGGCACACTGGACATTGTCAGCGGCATTATTCCGGACTCCGGGACGGAGAAGGATAAAAAGAAAAACGGACTTGTGTCCGAAATCAATTTTACTCAATATAATGATATTTTAGAATTTCAAAATGATTATCCACAAAACAATAAATTGGACTATTGGGCGGAGAAACTCCGTCAAGAACGGGATGAATTAAATATAGCTTGGGATGAATTACCGGGACAAGAGAGCTATCTTGAATACAAAGGAGGATACCTTTTTACTTTGGCGGAAGCCTTCGGGAAAGATACGCCCCTTAAAACGGTTATGGTTGATCCCGAGGATAAACGTCCTTCAAGGCAAACCAAGTCGACAGCCGGAGACTTGATTACTTATGCCGAACACGAAATATATCAGGTGACCTTCAGACTAAGACTTCCAGCCATGGATATTAATTTAAGAAGGGACGGTAATAAATATGAAGGTTCTATATCTTGAAGATAACGATAACGCTTGTAAAAACATAGAAGAGTTTAACCGCGAAGAATTTCAAATTGATATTGATTTTGTCGATACGATAACCGCACTGGACGAGATTTTATATGAAATGGAGGAATACAAAAACTACGGTGCTGTGGTTATTGATTTGAGCATAGATATGCCGTTTTTTACGAAAGAGGATATCGTAAAACAAATCCCTGAACTCGGTCGCGAGGATGTCCCTACAACCTGTACGGAGCAGTATATTCCTCTTTATGGGCTTGACTACTATAAATATGTAATCGCAAAACGCAGTCAAACTCAAAAAATGGTAGAAGAAGGACGAATCATCTTTTTTACCGGCCATGCGTCTAAAATCAGGAGCCGCGGATTGTATAGTGAAAAAGATCCCCTCTTCAAAAATACAAGGCTCATTGACCGCGCGGAGAAAAATGCGACGGGGAAACTGTTTTCAATTTTAAGGGAATTAAAATAACGCTGAGTGAGCATGGGGGGAAATCGGATGTTAAACCACCGAAACGATACGAACGTTACCGCGACCAGCGAACCGCAGCAGATCGTAAATGTCAGGACCGGTACCGGTAGTTGTTGCAAACAGTGTCCAACATATGCGGATGGTTTTTATACAATTGAGGAACACCTGCGAAGTTTTTCGGGAGACCCTACGCTCCAATATCTTGCGAGCAGCTGGCACACGGAGAAACAGGAATATATCCGGCAGCTCGCTACAATACCTTCAACCTTTGCGGAATACAGCCTTCATGATGAAAAACACTCAGAAAAAATAATAACCTCTATCGAAAGGTTGTTAGGCCCTCAGAGAATTGCGTTTCTTTCGCCCGGCGACGCATGGCTTATCCTTCAGTGTGCTTACACCCATGATTTAGGAATGTGCGTCAGCGAATCGGAAAAATATAATTTTCTTACGTCGCAAAAAGAGTTTATGGCCGGAATACAAAACCTTGAGAATCAAGAGGTTTTTGAAACCATACTCTCTGAGGTTATTGACAGAAAAAATCATTATACTTTTACGCGTTCCAGTGACGGCGTGCGCGTTGCAGCGGAATATTGGAATGAACACAGGGACAAGCTCTATAACTCCGATCGGTTCCGAAGGGAAGTTCTTCGGGATGAATTTTCTCTTGCGGGCTATTTTTTAAACATTGTTATTATGGAATATTTCAGGGGCAAGCATGCCGAACGCAGCCGCGACAAACTAATCGAGCGGCGGCAGAATACCGTAGAACGCGATTTAATCCCGGGGCATATGAGGGAGGCTGTCGCCCAAATTGACTATTATCACTGTGGTCCCCCGAAAGGGCTCTTAGCGCTTCAGCGCCGGCAAAACGGGTATAACAGCGGAGATTTTATACATCCGCGCTTTGTCGCGGCGCTGCTGCGGATCGGCGACCTTATGGACATGGAAACCACGCGGTTCAACCCTTATGTTATTGATGGACTTGCAAACATTAGCAAGGACAACATGTCTTATATGATAAAAGATTTATCTGTGTCTGAGATTCTTGTGGACCAGCATACCATTTGTGTAAAATCATCGTTCGAAACAAAATATGTACGGGAGTTTTTAAATCGCCACAAGGCGGGGATCGGACAAGGGCCGGTAAGCGATGAGGATGTAAATAAATACATTGCCAAAGCAATAAAACACATGCGCAACTGGATGAATTATATCGAAAATAATACCTTATGGATTTGGGGCGTGTGGAATGAAATCGCTCCGGATAATTTTCCGGGTACTATGGCCTCAGCCAAAGAAATGGTAATTTTGCTTGACGGAAACGAGTGCGATGAAAACGATATGGAACTAAGGTACGAAATAGACCCGCGCCGCGCCGCCCAAATTATTGAAGGCGCCAGCATGTACCGCTCGCCCATCGTTTTTCTTCGCGAAATAATTCAAAACGCAGTGGATGCAACTAAGTTTCAACTTTTCCGTAACTTTCTGAAAGAAAATGTATATGAACCTAAAAAAACAGAGACTGAAAAAAAAGAGATCAGTTTTGAGGATTTTTTGAAAAAGTACGAGGAGGAGCTTAAAGAGAGTGCCGTAGAGGTTTCAATAAATTTTAACGGAGAAAATGATGAAATCGATCAAATGGAGGTGTCCATAACCGATAAGGGAATGGGAATCACACGAAAACGGCTCAATACAATGAGGCGTATTGGCGCGGCAAGAGAATTAAAACTAAAAAACGAGGCGAATCTTATTCCCGAATGGCTGCGTCCGACCGCTCATTTTGGGATTGGCATGCAATCGGCCTTTCTCGTGGCAGACCGGTTTACGATCCTGACGAACCCAAGGGAAACTGAAAATAACGGCGCTGATATGCAGCACAGCATAAGATTCAGCAGTACGCGCCTTGGAGGGGATATCTCCAGTATCGATACAAAAGTGCCGGTTGGCGGCGATGAACGTTGGGAAGAACCTTCACTTCACGCGTTTCCGCGCGGAACGCGGTTCATAATAAAAGTTGACCTAAAAAATCCGAGCGACTTTATTAGAAGTTATATCGATTCGTTTGACGATAAAAATCTTTTATATAGAGTTCGGCTGATTAGCATACTTCGCGATGAATGCAAGGAGCTTCTTAAAAGAACATTTACAGAGGATATCATTCCTATAAAAGTAAAAATAGACGATAGCGAAGAAATAGCTTTTGATACCGTATCGTTTGCTAAATTGGATTATGACGAAAAGTTTCCGCATCTTCGTTTTCATGCCCATGATCACGATACCGATCGTGGCCGTGTTATATACTTTTGGTATGACGATGAAAAGGATAAAGATCGGTTTTGCGCCCTTTATAAATTTACATTATCAAAAGAAGATGATGTCAAATCAACCCGTTTATATTTTCGAGGAATCCGATTTAGTGAAAAAGATCAACAACTTCTGACTGTCGTTAAGTTACCGGGATACGATTGTGAAGTCAATATTATGAGCGGGGATGCAAATAATTGGCTCGAAGTTAACCGCGATTATGTCCGAAAAGAGGCCGTAGAAACTGTTTGCGAAAATTTGGAGAAGGGCATAAGCGCTTTTGTTGACGGGATGGTAACCCTGGTAAGCGAGGTAAAGAAAAGGGACGATGCATGCAAAAATGATAAGACCGCTACAAAATCAAAGGTTTCAAAACATCTTTGGAAGGTGCTGAAAGGGTCGCCTGATTTTGCCAAGACCATGTTGATTCATACCGTTGTAAACAACGTTGGGAAAGACATGAGTGTTTATGAGTACATCGCGGGAGCTGTAGGCGGTATTGTTGAAACAGCGCTTATCGATGAACGCTGCGCAGAAATCGCTTTTGTTCCGGAGCCTATAACAAAAAAAGCTCGGCTTGCCGCCCGGTTTATTGATTTTAGTGAATATGAACAGCAAAGCCGCATAGCGCTTAATGTCAAGGACAGCCGCATTGTTGCTGCCATAAATGAGCGTGGGATGGCAAGGGCTGATGTGAACAAGGCCATTCGAAACAGCTTTACCATCTGGGGAGACAAAAAGTACAAGCGAATAGAGGCGTATAAGACTAGCTCCAGCTTTCAAGACGGCGTAGTAAAAATATATGAGCTTGGGAATGAAATAAACTTCACAGAAATTGATAAGGTCAGTTATTCCGTTATAATAAAGAATATAATCGAAGAATATCTGTCGTATGAAAAGGAATATGGAGACGATGGATTTCCAGTATTTCCGGCCCCTGATTTAAAGTGGTTTAACACCGAAGCAATGAAAACGATTTCTTTAAAAAAGCAGCCGCCAGGCTATAGGAATCTTTGTGATATACGATACGCCAGCTTTGTATTTGCGCCGTTTCCGATAAAGCATTTGAAGCCGAAGCTGGAAGAAATAAAGAATAATGGAGACGGAGAAAAACTTATAAGAGAGCTTCAAAAAAGTGATGCTTTGATGAGGCAATACTATCGGCAAGCAATAGAGTACATGAAAGAATATGGGAGAAATTTCGATGGCATGGAAGATAAAAAAATAGAAGAAAAGATCCTCTCCGCGTGGGGAGAGTATGCCGATTTCATCGGAACGTTAATAAAGAGTTAATCCTTATCGCTAACCGAAATTTTCTTACGCATAAAATGAAACCCCTATGATCGGTTGATTCCTCGTCATTGTGCCATTTTATGAGCCTAACTTCGGTGATATATACCTCGTGGTCGTCAAAGCTATCCGCGATTTCCTCAATGTCCTTAATGGTTTCCTTTACCATTTCGACATCGGATAAATAGTTTTCAAGCTCCTCAATGCAATCCTCCGGGTCGGAATCCTTATAATAACCGTCCTCATCATGCTCTTTCAAAAATTCGTATAATTCCTCTGCAAATACTCTATTATCCATTTTGGCAACCTCACTTTATATAATATTTGTTGGCGGCTCTGCCGCCGTCGCTGTGGTACTGCGATTGTATACCGATGTAGCCGCCTTTTTCCAGTTTGCGAAGTGTGCGGCTCACGGTGCTTTTAGACAATCCAAGCGTTTCGCTGATTCGCCGCTGCGGAATCATTACCGCATTGTCCGTGTCGATAATATCCATGAGAATCATAAATAGCAGCTTGCCGGAGGGGGTGGTGTCCATTGTGCCGGACAGTCTGTATTTTGATAGGTTCTGCATAACGCTTTAACTCCTTTTTCAGATTTTGATATGTTAAAGGGCGGATTTGCCGAAACAAAACCGCCCTCGCTGAAAGGTTATTTCTTATTCTTTTTTCGGATATGCAGCCAAATGGCTGCACCCACGATAAAGGCGACTAAGATAATCGCCACAATGGTTTTAGGCTCCATCTGTTAAACCTCCTCGCTCTTTTTCTTCTTTCTGCGGGAACGGACAATCATAAGAGTGCCTATACCGCAAACGGAAGCCGCAAGCAACGCAATCCACAGCCCAACATTGCTGTCATCGCCAGTTTTCGGGTTTTCAGGCGGCGGGGTCTTTTCATTAACTGCTGAAAGCTCAACCGTTGCACCGTTTTCGGTGATGTCAAAGGATAGCTCGGTCTTTTTGAGCGTGTAGCCCTCCGGCGCTTTGGTTTCAACCAGCTTGTAGCCAAAACCATAGGGCAGATTTTCAATCAGCAGTTCGCCGTTTTGGTCGGTGATATAGCTGCCAATCACGTTTCCGTCAGGGTCGTACAGGTCAAATCCCGCGCCTGCCAATTTTGCGCCATTCGCTTTGTCGGTCTTGATGAGTTTTACATTTCCGCGAATGAGCTTGTTTTCAAGCTGTAATTCGGTGATTTCCTCATGGGCGATAACGGCGGCTTGTTCCTCGGATAATACATATCCAACCGTCAAATCGGAAGCGATTTCCTGAATCTTGTAATCTCCGGCAAGCAAGTCCTCGACAAAGATACAACCGTTTTCGTCGGTTTCAAATTCCTCGCTGTAATCTTCGCCAGTCAGGGTTTTACCCACAACCGTGAATTTCACGCCTTTTATCGGGACGGTCTTACCCTCAAAGGTTTTGATTATCCGCAAATCGCCACGCATGAGGATATTGTTAATCGTCATTTCCGCGATTTCATCAGCCGCGACAATAGCGTTCTGTTCCGGGGAAAGAACGTAACCTGCGGTCAGGTCGCTTTCCAGTTCTTTAACGGTGTAATTGCCGACAAGCAGATTTTCAAGATTGATTTCGCCGTTTTTGTCGGTTATGGCTTCAATGGTTACTGTTGTGCCAACCGTGGTAATACCTGTAATGGTAAACGGAACGCCCTCAATCGGAGTTTCCTTACCCTCAAAGGTCTTTATTACTTTGAGAGAGCCACGCTGAAGCTTGTTTTCAATCGCTGTTCCGTCATTGACTGCGATTTCAACAGTCGGCACGGTCTGTCCGGCGTACTCGAAAACAATGTCATATTCATTTTCGTTCAGGGCATAGCCGTTTTTGGTTTGGAGTTCCTTTACATAGAAACTGCCGAACGGTAAATCGGTCATAATCTCGGCGTTGCCGTCTTTATCAAAGCTGATATATTCCATAAAGCGGTCAGCATGGATAGCAACCGTGCCGTCAGCCGTCAAAATATCCTCACGCGCAAACAGTCCGAAGATGATTTCATCATACGGGTTGTATTCTTCCGGCGCATTTTCAGGGATTTCACAATCTTTTTCAAGCGTTACTTTCGCTTTCTGCCGTTCGTTGTGAACGCCGATTTGAGAGAACACAACCGCTGTGGTCTGATTTTCATAGACAAGCGAAAAATCGTATTCGGCTTCATTCAGAATCATGCCGTAGGGCGCGGTTCGCTCAATGGCATAGTAGTCGCCCAAATAGAGTAGCTTGGATTCTGCCGTTCCGTCCGCTTTTGTTGTAATGGTATCGACAACCGTTCCTGCGGCGGCTCTCATCGTGCCGTCCGGGGTGATGATGTCGGTTCGGGCGATAATGTCAAACACCGCGCCCGGTAGTCCGCGCACCTCATACTTAGGAACAAACTGCGTGTAGTCCTTGCCGACAATCTCCGTCGCGCCTGTCAGAACCTCGCCCGTCTTTTCTACGGTCACTTTACCCATAACAGGCTTGTTCGGCATTTTGACCTCTAAATAAGCAACGGGATTTTCAGCCGTTACTTTGAATGGAATGGGCTTGTCAGAAAGCAGATAGCCATAAGGGGCATTGATTTCGTGCAGCTCGTAGTTTCCGAATTTGAGTTCCTGCGGCATGACAAGCCAGCCCTCGGTATTTGTCAGGTAGCTGTCGAGAATGACGGGAGTGGGATAAAGGAGTTCCTGCGTTACCCATGCGCCCGTGTCGGTGTTCTTGACCTTAAACTC
>JGI994J12354_10005830_pt1 | contig 10471 bp, 6 predicted proteins | sample IntmicLarv3ML3BL_FD_12354 | JGI IMG/M metagenome (IMG submission 12354)
TATGCGGAATTCCGATATTATCCATGCTTATATCATAAAACTTTCCGATAGCAACAGTCGCTTTTTCTGCTATTTTTTCAGGATATATATGCGCATGTGCATCTGTAACACGATATTCGACCCCATTATGATTCACTGCCATTTCGCTTTTTCCTTTCAATACTCTCCTATTTCTCTGTTGCTATATCACATATCCACATTTTAATTTTGAGAGTATTTGCATCCGCAATAATTTTGCCTATACAAGTTATAAATTTTTGATAACTCAATTGAACGCTTATATCCCTCTTTTTTCTTAAAATCTGACGGTAAATGACTAATCTCAAATTTTTCGGCAAGTTCTTCACCAATTTCATTCAGAATCTTTGAGTTTTTCATTGGACTGATTGAGAGCGTTGTCGTGAAATAATCAAATTTATCATCTTTTGCTATTTCTGCTGTTTTGAGAAGTCTGAGCCGATAGCATTTCAAGCACCTTGCCCCACCCTCAGGCTCATTTTCAAATCCGAAAATTTCTCTCTCAAACTCAGTATTGTCATAATCAACATCAAAAATTTGAATCCCATCTTTATGCGGAAATTCAGCAAGAAATTTTTTAAGTTCATTTTTTCGTTTTTTATATTCATCAAATGATGAAATGTTAGGATTATAAAATAAAACTGTAATTCTGAAAAAATCTGCCAAATACTCCAGCACATAGCTTGAACACGGTGCACAACAAGCATGTAGCAATAATGATGGCGGCTTTTCAGTATCAATTGTTTTGAATATTTGTTCAAGCTCATTTGAGTAATTTCTTTTAACTGTATTCAACTTTTCACCTCGAAAAATCTTAGTTTAACAAAATGAATTTTATCATATAATTATTGTTTTTTCAAGGATAGATGAATTTTTTGTAATTAGCAAGTGAAAATTATAACCATTCACTCAGCTCAACAAATTGGAATTATTCTATAAACACTTGCAAGTATTTATAGAAAGATCAAGTATTCTTTTATTTCAGCTTACTCACTCCGCCATATTTAAATAAAGCACCTGCCTATCAATTACATTAATTTTCCTAGCTTCATTTAAAGCCAAGGCTGAAATATGGTTTCCAACCTAGTTCAGTTAAAATTTTTCTCTTACTTAAATATAAATAGAAAAGGCACTCTGTGAAAATTTCACAGAGTGCCAAAATTTCTTTAAATTAGGTAAGCATTAGTTAACTGCTGTAACAACGCCTGAACCTACTGTACGGCCACCCTCACGGATAGCAAAACGAAGACCCTCTTCGATAGCGATTGGAGTGATGAGCTCAACATCCATATCAACATTATCGCCAGGCATACACATCTCTGTGCCTTCCGGAAGAGTGATAACACCGGTTACGTCTGTTGTTCTGAAAAAGAACTGAGGACGATAATTATTGAAGAATGGTGTATGACGACCACCCTCATCTTTAGAAAGGATATAAACCTGACCTCTAAACTTTGTTAAAGGTTTGATTGATCCTGGCTTAGCAAGAACTTGTCCACGCTCAATATCAGTTCTCTGAATACCACGAAGAAGAACACCAACGTTATCTCCTGCCTCGGCATAATCAAGAAGTTTTCTGAACATTTCGATTCCTGTAACAACAGATTTAGTTGTCTCTTCTGCAAGACCAACAATCTCAATTTCCTCAGAAGTCTTAAGCTGTCCACGCTCAACTCTACCGGTAGCAACTGTTCCACGACCTGTGATTGTGAAAACATCTTCAACAGGCATAAGGAATGGAAGGTCAGCTTTACGGTCAGGTGTTGGGATAAAGCTGTCAACAGCAGACATAAGCTCATGAATGCAAGCATACTCAGGAGCATTTGTGTCCGTTGAACCAGACTCCAGTGCGACAAGAGCAGAACCGCGGATGATTGGTGTATCATCGCCCGGGAACTCATACTCATTAAGAAGATCACGAATTTCCATTTCAACTAGGTCGAGAAGCTCTTCATCATCAACCTGATCAGCTTTGTTCATGAAAACAACAATGTGCGGAACACCAACCTGACGAGAAAGAAGAATGTGCTCTCTTGTCTGAGGCATTGGGCCGTCAGCAGCAGAAACAACCAAGATTGCTCCGTCCATCTGTGCAGCACCAGTGATCATGTTTTTAACATAGTCAGCATGGCCTGGGCAGTCAACGTGTGCATAGTGACGTGCGCCTGTCTCATACTCAACGTGTGCAGTATTAATTGTGATACCACGAGCTCTCTCTTCAGGAGCTTTATCGATGTTAGCATAGTCCATAAATTCAGCATCACCATCAATGTTCAATACCTTTGTGATTGCTGCTGTAAGAGTTGTCTTTCCGTGGTCAACGTGACCGATTGTACCAATGTTAACATGGGGTTTATTTCGTTCAAATTTTGCTTTTGCCATTTTTGAATAGCCTCCTTTTATTAATAATTATTATTCTTTGGTTTACTTGCTTAATTTTAACAATAAAATTGTAAAAAATCAAGCCTAAACTTTATTTATACTATATGAAAAACAAATTTCGGATTAAGTTTATTAATCTTTCTTTGTTCTTGAAGAAATAATTGCTTCGGAAACAGATTTCGGAACTTCAGCATAATGTGAAGGCTCCATTGTATATTGTCCTCTGCCCTGTGTTTTGGAACGCATATCAGTTGCATATCCAAACATCTCAGACAATGGTACATTACTGTTAATCTGCTGTGCACCCGGAAGTGCATCCATACCTAAAATCATACCTCTTCTTGAGTTAAGATCGCCGATAACATCACCCATGTACTCATCAGGAACAATAACAACCACTTTCATGATTGGTTCGAGAAGTGCAGGTTCTGCTTTTCTCATAGCCTCTTTAAAGGCCATAGAACCGGCAATTTTAAATGCCATTTCGGAAGAGTCAACTTCATGATAAGAACCGTCGTATAATGAAACCTTAACATCAACAACATTGTAGCCTGCAAGTGTACCGGAGAGCATTGCACCCTGAATACCCTGATCAACTGCCGGGATATATTCCTTAGGAATAGCACCACCAACTGTTGCATTAACAAACTCATATCCTTTTTCAGGATTTGGCTCAATTTTAATCTTAACATGACCGTACTGTCCACGTCCACCGGACTGACGAGCATATTTTGTATCAACATCTGCGAGTTTACGCACAGTTTCTTTATAAGCAACCTGCGGCTTACCAACATTTGCTTCAACCTTAAATTCACGAAGAAGTCTGTCTACGATGATTTCAAGATGCAGCTCACCCATACCTGCGATGATTGTCTGGCCTGTTTCTTCATCTGTATATGCTTTAAATGTAGGATCTTCCTCTGCGAGTTTTGCAAGAGCTATACCCATTTTCTCCTGTCCGGCCTTAGTTTTAGGCTCGATAGCAACACGGATAACAGGCTCCGGGAACTCCATAGACTCAAGAATAACCGGATGTCTCTCATCGCAGAGAGTATCACCTGTTGTGGTATTCTTCAATCCAACAGCAGCAGCAATATCACCTGCATAAACTATTTCAAGATCCTGACGGTGGTTTGCGTGCATCTGAACAATTCTACCCAAACGCTCAGTGTTTTCCTTAACTGAGTTATATACAGAAGCACCGGCTTTTACTGTACCTGAATAGACACGGAAGAAACATAATTTTCCAACAAATGGGTCAGTTGCAATCTTAAATGCAAGAGCCGAGAACGGATCTTCATCTGAAGAACGACGAACTTCCTCTTCCTCTGTATCAGGATTTATACCCTTGATTGGAGGAATATCTGTTGGGGCAGGCATATAATCAATAACTGCGTCCAAAACTTTCTGAACACCCTTATTTTTATATGATGTTCCGCATACAACCGGAACCATTTTGTTGTCGAGAGTTGCTTTACGAATACAAGATTTAATCTCATCCATTGTGAGCTCTTCACCCATGAGATATTTATCCATGAGAGTATCGTCCTGCTCTGCAACATGCTCAATCAACTCTGTATGATACTTGTCGGCAAGTTCTTTCATGTCTTCCGGAATATCCTCAACACTCATGTCTTTACCCAAGTCATCATTGTAAATATAAGCTTTCATTTCAACTAAGTCTATAAGACCCTTAAATGCCTCCTCAGTACCGATTGGCAACTGAATTGGAACAGCATTACATTTCAGACGATCTTTCATCATCTGGAGGACTCGATAAAAATCTGCACCCAAAATATCCATCTTGTTGATATACGCCATTCTGGGAACTTTATATTCCTCAGCTTGACGCCAAACTGTTTCTGACTGTGGCTCAACTCCACCCTTTGCGCAGAAAACGGTAACAGAACCGTCGAGTACACGAAGAGAACGCTCAACTTCAACAGTAAAGTCAACGTGACCCGGTGTATCAATGATGTTAACTCTGTGATCTTTCCAGAAGCATGTGGTAGCAGCGGAGGTAATTGTAATACCTCTTTCCTGCTCCTGTGCCATCCAGTCCATCGTAGCAGCACCATCATGTGTTTCACCAATCTTATAGTTAACACCTGTATAGTAAAGAATACGCTCTGTGGTTGTAGTTTTACCGGCATCAATATGAGCCATGATACCAATATTTCTGGTTAATTCTAGTGGGACTTGTCTGGCCATAAATTCCTCCTTAATACATTACCATCTGTAATGTGCGAATGCTCTGTTAGCATCTGCCATTTTATGTGTATCGTCACGCTTCTTAGCCGCGCCGCCTGCACCATTAACAGCATCAAGTATTTCTCCGGCCAATCTTTCTTTCATGGTTTTTTCTGAACGCAGTCTTGAATAATTTGTAAGCCAGCGCAAACCTAATGTCTGACGTCTTTCAGGACGCACTTCCATTGGAATTTGATAGGTTGAGCCGCCTACACGGCGAGCTTTAACCTCTAAGCTTGGCATAATATTTTCCATGGCCTGCTCGAAAACTTCAAGTGCATCCTTGCCTGTTTTCTCGCTTACAATGTCAAATGCATTGTAAACAATCTTCTGAGATACGCCTTTTTTACCGTCAAGCATAATGCTGTTGACAAGACGTGTTATGAGCTTTGAATTGTAAACTGGATCGGGCAAAACATCACGCTTTGCCACATTGCCTCTTCTTGGCATAATCTTCCCTCCTTCACATAATGATATCATAGGTACTCGAAAGTGACACTCCCGTTGGCAAGAATAGCAAATTAATATATATTAATCGCCCTCACGTGATAAATATCACGATTAGCCACACGAATTGTTGCCATAACGAATTTCGGATTAATACTGATAAATTTCAGTTAATTAGTCCTTTTTTGCTCCTGCTTTAGGTCTCTTTGCTCCATACTTAGAACGGGACTGCATACGTTTTGCAACGCCCTGAGCATCGAGAGTTCCGCGAATGATGTGATAACGCACACCGGGGATGTCACGCACCCTACCGCCGCGAATCATAACAACACTATGCTCTTGCAGATTGTGTCCAACTCCAGGAATGTAAGCTGTAACCTCCATACCGTTTGAAAGTCTAACTCTTGCAATTTTTCTCAGTGCTGAGTTTGGCTTCTTAGGTGTAGTTGTCTTAACAGCAGTACAAACCCCTCTTTTTTGAGGAGATTCTTGATTGATTGAAGCTCTTTTTTTAGAGTTCCATCCTTTCAAAAGCGCCGGAGTTTTACTTTTCTTTGTATTAACCGAGCGTCCAGTACTGACGAGCTGATTAAAGGTTGGCATATTGCACCTCCTTGTAAAAAAATTTATGTTAGGCTTGGCAAAACCAAACCGTTACACCAAAATAATCGATTTTAAACAACATTGTATAACCAAAATAAACACGGCAACAGATAAAAAGCTTTGCTTTTTATCTGTTTTTAGTGCTATTTTCTATAATAAATCATTTAAAACCGCTCGGTTTATAATTATAGCACCGAGTGAAGTTTTTTGTCAATACCCAAAAGCTTAATAGCAGTTAGTTGACAAGCACCTGACTGTCTACCGTTTCGGCATCCGAAGTCTGTAAAAAACTTTCTTCGGTTTGAGGTTCTTCGGTTGACTCAATTTCAACCTCATTATAACATTCCATTCCTGTACCTGCCGGAATGAGTTTACCGATAATAACATTTTCCTTTAATCCAACGAGATTATCAACCTTACCCTTAATGGCGGCATCTGTAAGAACTCTTGTTGTTTCCTGGAATGATGCGGCTGAAAGGAATGAATCTGTCGCAAGTGAAGCCTTTGTAATACCAAGAAGTATTGGATAATATGTCGCTTCTTGGAGTCCCTCTTCACCGTTTTCAATTCTTTTCCTGATTTCTTCATTGGCATTGAGAACTTCATTTCTGTCAATTGGTGAGCTGACAAGAAGCGAAGTACTTCCCGGGTCAACAATCTTGACCTTTCTGAGCATCTGACGAACTATTATTTCGATATGCTTGTCATTGATATCAACACCCTGCATACGATAAACGCGCTGAACCTCTTGGATTAGATAGTTCTGAACCTCGTGTCTGCCGTTAATTGCAAGCACATCATGCGGATTAACGGAACCCTCTGTAATTCTTGTTCCTCTTGTAATCTCATCGCCCTCTTTGACGATAATACGTGAACCGAACGGAACAAGATATGAAGCGGATTCTCCGCTCTTATTATCAGTAACCACAACATGGCGGTTTTTCTTAATCTCCTCAAATGTTACCTTACCATTAATTTCGTTAATGATGGCAACATGCTTTGGTTTTCTACCCTCAAACAACTCATCAATTCTCGGCAGACCTTGTGTAATATCTTCCTCACTGGCAACACCGCCGGTATGGAATGTTCTCATTGTAAGCTGTGTACCCGGCTCACCGATAGACTGAGCGGCAATAATACCAACTGCCTCACCAACCATTACAGGGTCACCATTTGCAAGGCTTGCACCATAGCATTTTTTACATACACCATTTTTGGCACGGCAATTAAGAATTGAACGAATTTTAATCTTTTCTGTTCCTCTGCCGATTATTAAGTTTGCCTCGGCATCACCCATCATCTTATCTTTTGAGACGAGGACATTGCCGTCTTCATCACAATAATCTTCAACAAGATAACGGCCAAACAGTCTTTCATGCATTGATTCAATAGACTCAGGACCGGAACGGATTTCAAAGACTTCAAGTCCATCTTCTGCGCCGCAGTCGTCCTCACGAATGATAACATCCTGCGAGACATCAACCAAACGACGGGTTAAGTAACCGGAGTCTGCTGTACGGAGCGCTGTATCTGCAAGACCTTTTCTCGCACCACGTGAGGAGATGAAGTATTCAAGAATATTCAAGCCTTCACGATAGTTTGCCTTGATGGGGATTTCAATTGTTCTACCTGATGTATTCGCAATAAGACCACGCATACCTGCAAGCTGACGAATCTGACTCATTGTACCACGAGCACCGGAATCAGCCATCATGAAAATTGGGTTATACTGATCAAGCGCACCCTGGAGTGATGATGTAACATCATTTGTAGCTTTTTCCCATGTTCTTAGAACATAGTTATAGCGCTCACTGTCTGAGAGAAGTCCCTCATGGAAATCGTTTGTAATTGCGTCGATTTCATCTTCGGCAGCCTTAATAATAGTTTTCTTTTCTTCCGGAATAGTTGCATCACAGGCAGCAACAGTAATTCCGCCGACAGTTGAATATTTATAACCCTGAGATTTGATTTCGTCGAGCACCTCAGCAGTTCTTTCAGTGCCATGAACTCTTATACATTTTTCAATGATTGGTCCGAGCTGCTTTTTACCGACCAAGAAATCAATCTCAAACTTTAGAGCATCCTCTTTGGTTTCTCTCGAAATATAGCCTAAATCCTGTGGGATTGGGCGGTTAAAAATAATTCTGCCGACAGTGGTGTCAACGATACCCTCAACGGTTTTACCCTTAAACTCAACTACTCTGCGAACCTTAACTTTTGCGTGCAGACTGACAACACCTGCATCATATGCCATTAAGGCTTCATCTATATCTCTAAAGAATTTACCCTCGCCTACTTCTCCATCTTTATCAAGTGTGAGGTAATATGAACCGAGAACCATATCCTGAGTTGGAACTGCAACCGGACGTCCATCAGAAGGCTTTAACAAGTTATTGGCGGCAAGCATCAAGAATCTCGCTTCTGCCTGTGCTTCCGCGGACAGCGGAACGTGAACAGCCATCTGATCTCCGTCGAAGTCTGCGTTATATGCAGTACATACCAACGGATGAAGCTTTAATGCTCTGCCCTCAACGAGAACCGGCTCGAAAGCCTGTATGCCAAGTCTGTGGAGAGTTGGCGCACGGTTCAAAAGAACCGGGTGGTTTTTGATTACAACTTCGAGTGCGTCCCAAACTTCCGGTTTCGCTCTCTCAACTGATTTTCTTGCAGCTTTAATATTTCCTACTGCACCGGTTTCTACAAGTCTTTTCATTACGAAAGGCTTAAATAGCTCAAGTGCCATTTCTTTCGGAAGTCCGCACTGATACATTTTCAGTTCAGGACCAACAACGATAACCGAACGACCGGAATAGTCAACACGTTTACCGAGCAAGTTCTGACGGAAACGACCCTGCTTACCTTTAAGCATATCTGAAAGAGATTTTAGCGGTCTGTTATTCGGACCTGTTACCGGTCTGCCGCGGCGTCCGTTATCAACCAGTGCATCCACTGCCTCTTGGAGCATTCTTTTCTCATTGCGGACAATGATATCAGGCGCACCAAGCTCCAAAAGCCTTTTAAGACGATTGTTTCTGTTGATAACTCTGCGGTATAAATCATTCAAGTCGCTTGTGGCAAATCTGCCGCCGTCTAGCTGAACCATTGGACGAATATCGGGCGGAATAACAGGAACAGCATCCACAACCATCCATTCAGGTTTATTGCCTGAAAGACGAAATGCCTCCATTACTTCGAGACGCTTTAAAATACGAACACGTTTCTGTCCTGCGGCTGTTTCCAGTTCTTCTTTAAGCTTTGCAGAAGCTGCTGCAACATCAATTTCAGCGAGAAGATCTTTAATAGCCTCTGCGCCCATGCTTGCTTTAAAATCGTCCTCATATTTCTCACGCATATATCTATATTCTTTTTCGGTAAGTGTCTGCATTTTTGAAAGCTCAGACACATCTCCCGGGTCAGTTACGATATAAAGCGCAAAATACAGAACCTTTTCAAGAACTCTTGGAGAAATATCGAGGATAAGTCCCATTCTTGACGGGATTCCTTTAAAATACCAAATGTGTGAAACAGGAGCGGCAAGCTCAATGTGCCCCATTCTTTCACGGCGAACCTTACTGCGTGTAACCTCAACACCGCAGCGGTCGCAGACTTTACCCTTATAGCGAATACGCTTATATTTTCCGCAGTGACATTCCCAGTCTTTCTGCGGGCCAAAGATACGCTCGCAGAAAAGTCCGTCACGCTCCGGTTTAAGTGTACGATAGTTAATGGTTTCAGGCTTCTTTACCTCACCGTGCGACCATTCCCGTATTTGTTCGGGAGAAGCTAACCCAATTTTTATTGATTCAAAAATGTTGAATTCCATTAATATGACCATTCCTTTCAATCAGCTACATTGTTTGGCTTTGATTTGTTTTATACAAACCATCTCCCGATTTAGCTTAAATCGTCACTTTCACTTGTATCAGAAGTTCCTCTTACCAATTCTTCAAGCTCGTCAGAGTCGTCATCCTGAATTATATCATCCTCGCTGCTTTCATCATCTGAAACAAACGGTAAACCTGCGCCGCCCTCTTCAGCATCCTCAACACCATAACCATCAAGATTGTCTGCAACATTTTGTTCATCAAAGACCACATCATTGCGATTGAAGCCCATATCATCATCTTCCTCAAAGTTTTGCTTGAGGTCGATTTCAGTATCATTTTTGTCAAGGACTTTAACATCAAGACACAGGGACTGAAGTTCTTTAATAAGAACCTTGAAAGACTCAGGAATTCCTGGCTTAGGAATATTTTGTCCCTTAACAATAGACTCGTAGGTTTTTACACGACCCACAACATCGTCGGACTTAACTGTAAGGATTTCCTGAAGTGTATAAGCAGCACCATAAGCCTCAAGCGCCCAAACTTCCATTTCTCCGAAACGCTGTCCGCCGAATTGAGCTTTACCACCCAAAGGCTGCTGTGTTACGAGTGAATAAGGACCTGTTGATCTTGCATGAATTTTATCATCAACAAGATGATGAAGTTTAAGGTAATACATGTATCCAACAGTTATTTCGTTATCAAAATATTCGCCTGTACGTCCGTCTCTTAATTTAAATTTACCCTCTTCGCTCATGCCCGCCATTCTAAAGCATTCTCTGATGTCGCTCTCATGCGCTCCGTCGAAAACAGGAGTCATAATTCTCCAGCCGAGTGCTTTTGAAGCCATAGCAAGATGAACCTCAAGTACCTGTCCAATGTTCATTCGAGAAGGAACACCGAGCGGATTAAGAAGAATATCAAGCGGTGTACCGTCCGGAAGGAAT
>JGI994J12354_10005831_pt1 | contig 10470 bp, 7 predicted proteins | sample IntmicLarv3ML3BL_FD_12354 | JGI IMG/M metagenome (IMG submission 12354)
AGTCTATTGGGAATACTGTTCTAGTGGTGTGATGGTGATGGAGCGGGTGCGGGGCATCCCCGTTTCCCAGACGGAACGGCTGGTTGCGGAAGGGCTGGATCTAAAAAAACTGGCAAAAAATGGCGTAGAAATTTTCCTGACCCAGGTTTTCCGGGATGGTTTTTTTCACGCGGACATGCACCCGGGCAACATCTTTATTTCTGTGGAGATGCCAACTTATGGTCGTTATGTCGTTATTGATTTTGGCATTGTCGGCAGGCTGAACAATTTTGACAAGGCTTACCTAGCTGAAAATATCCTAGCCTTTTTTCATCATGACTATCAGCGGGTTGCCGAGGCGCATATCGAATCTGGCTGGGCGCCGAAAGATACCCGGGTTGAAGAACTGGAAGCGGCAGTACGGACCTGCTGTGAGCCGATTTTTGATAAGCCGCTCAAGGATTTTTCGTTGGGGCAATTGCTGATGCGTCTTTTCCAGACGTCCCGTCGTTTCAATATTGAAATTCAGCCGCAGCTGGTGATGTTGCAGAAGACTATGCTGAATATCGAGGGCTTGGGTCGGCAGTTGGATCCAGATCTGGATTTGTGGAAAACCGCCAAACCGATTCTGGAAGAATGGATGAAGGAGCAGATCGGTTTTAAGGGGATGGTTCGGCAGTTCAAACAGGAAGCCGTCCGGTACAGTCATATTTTCCCGCAACTGCCACGTTTGGTTCAGAAGGCACTGATCAGAATCGCCGAACCGGATGCCGGGCAGGATGCGCTTTTGAAGCAGCTGATAACAGAGCAAAAGCGGACAAGGCGGCTTTTAAATGCCATTATTTATTTTGGATGCGGTCTGGTTGCGGGGCTTTTGTGCCTGCGCTTTTTCGATGACTTGCGGGTGCTGTTTTTCTGATTGTTTCTCTTGCCGAAAAAATGCGCTGATGTGATGGGTGTCGATGATGCCGCGGCAGGCTCCTTTTCAAGATATCTCAGGCTTTGGTACGACATTCGTATCAATATGAAAAGAAACGATTTATAATAAAAAGTTTCTGGAATTATTGGAGTTAAAGAGATGCCTATCTATGCTTATCGCTGTGAAGAATGCGGACATGCAAAAGAGGTGCTGCAGAAGCTTTCTGATGCGCCCCTGAAAGAATGTCCCTCATGCGGAAAGGAAAGCTTTAAAAAACAACTGACAGCAGCCAGTGTCAATACGGCTACGGCTGGTACATCTGCCGGTTTTGCATCGCCTTGTTCGGGCTGTCCCATGGGGCATAACGGTCCCTGTGGTTAAGGGGCGTTCCCTCTCACTTACCGGCCCTGTTATTTGACAGGCGCTACCTTACAACTGAATGGATAACAGATAAATTTACAGGCAAAACATGTCGATGCGAACAAATTATTGCGGCCTCACAACCGAGGCACTTATGGGTCAGACCGTCAGTCTCTGTGGCTGGGTACACAGAAGACGGGATCATGGCGGGATTATCTTCATCGATTTGCGTGATCGTGAGGGGCTGGTTCAGGTTGTTTGTGATCCGGATCGGTCAGCGGTTTTTTCCATTGCGGAATCCATCCGCAACGAGTATTGCATCCGTGTTATCGGAACCGTTCGTGAGCGCCCGGAGGGTACGACGAATCCGAACCTGAAATCGGGCAGGATAGAGGTTTTCTGTGAAACACTGGAAATTCTCAATGTATCAGTGACGCCACCGTTCATGCTGGATGATGAGCATCTTTCCGAGACTACCCGCCTGACACACCGTGTGTTGGATTTGCGTCGCATGCCCATGCAAAATAACCTGCGCCTTCGGTACAAAGTTGCGATGGAGGTTCGCAAGTTCCTTGATGAAAACGGTTTTATCGATATTGAAACGCCGATGCTGACCCGTTCCACACCTGAGGGGGCGCGGGATTACCTCGTGCCTTCGCGCGTGAATGCCGGTGAATTTTATGCCTTGCCACAGTCCCCACAGCTTTTCAAGCAGCTTTTGATGGTTTCCGGTTTTGACCGCTATTACCAGATTACCAAATGTTTCCGCGACGAGGATCTGCGTGCAGATCGTCAGCCGGAATTTACCCAGATCGACTGCGAAACCTCGTTCATGAATGAACAGGAAATCCGTGATCTGTTTGAAGACATGCTGCGTGTGGTTTTCAAAAAGGCCATTGATACCGAGTTGCCAAAGCCGCTTCCGGTGATGTCGCATGCAGAAGCGATGGCGCGCTATGGTTCTGACAAGCCTGATTTGCGTGTAAAACTGGAACTGACCGAACTGACTGATGTCATGAAAGAGGTGGCGTTCAAGGTGTTCAGTTCGGCTGCCAATTTGCCCAATGGCCGGGTTGTTGCGCTTCTGGTGCCGGGTGGTGCCAGAGAGGGCTCGGGTATGCCACGTTCGGAAATTGATGCTTATACCCAGTTCGTTGCGATTTATGGCGCAAAAGGATTGGCTTACATCCGTGTCAATGAGAAAGAAAAAGGCAGCAGTGGCCTGCAGTCGCCTATCGTGAAAAATCTCAGCGATGAGGCTCTGGCTCAGATTCTGGAGCGTACCGACGCACAAAATGGGGACCTGATTTTCTTTGGCGCGGACAAGGCCCGTATTGTCAACGATGCGATGGGTGCTCTGCGTGTCAAGATCGGTCACTCCGAATTTGGCCAGAAGAACGGGCTTCTTGAGGAGGGGTGGAAACCGTTGTGGGTGGTGGATTTTCCGATGTTCGAACATGACGAGGAAGCCGATCGCTGGACAGCCGTACACCATCCGTTTACCTCACCCAAGGACGGACATGAGGATTATCTGGAAAACGATCCGGGACGTTGCTTGGCAAAGGCATACGACATGGTATTGAATGGATGGGAACTGGGTGGCGGTTCTGTTCGTATCCACAAGCAGGATATTCAGAACAAGGTTTTCCGTGCCCTGAAAATTGATGATGAGGAAGCGCGTGAAAAGTTCAGTTTCCTGCTGGATGCGTTGCAGTACGGTGCGCCTCCTCACGGTGGACTGGCGTTCGGGCTTGACCGTATTGTCACGCTGATGACGGGTTCCGAATCCATCCGTGACGTAATTGCGTTTCCAAAAACCCAGCGGGCGCAGGATCTGCTGACTCAGGCACCATCTCCGGTTTCAGAGCGTCAGCTTCAAGAACTGCATATTCGCCTGCGCAAGGTTGAGCCACCCAAAACGGCCTGAACGGGAAAACGACTGCCGGATGTGTCTTGAAAACATATAAGATACCGGAATCCGTACTCGTTGTGATTTATACTAGCGAGTTGGAAGTTCTCCTGATTGAACGAGCGGATACTCCCGGATTTTGGCAGTCGGTTACCGGCTCCCGGGCAACACATGAAGAATCGCTTTTTGAAACAGCGGTAAGAGAGGTGGGGGAGGAAACCGGTATCCGGGTTGTTTCGACTCTGCTCGGGCATGATATGCCGGAAAATGCCATTATGCAGGAAAATCTGCATGACTGGCAGATGACCAACCGTTATGAAATTTATCCGGCCTGGCGTCATCGTTTTGCGCCGGGTATAACGGAGAATACGGAACATGTTTTTGGTCTGTGTGTACCAAGAAGCATGCCTGTTATGCTTGAACCACGAGAGCATCTGCAGTATGCCTGGTTCCCTTATCTGGAGGCGGCAGACAGATGTTTTTCTTCATCCAATGCCGAAGCGGTTTTGCAGTTGCCACGAAGACGGTTATCCCCGTAAAACAGAAAAGCCGAACATGTGTTCGGCTTTTTTGATGACTCAGGTAACTCACTTCACACTGGCTTTTGCGCGCAGAGACTGGGTATAAGCGTTCCACTTCTGTTCCTGAACACGCTGGGTAATGCCCGGTTTGGCTTCTTCCAGTGCAGGAAGGGTTAATGGACGGGTGTCTTCAACCATGATGACGTGGTAACCGAAAGCGGTTTGAAGCGGTTCTTGGGAAAACTCACCCTTTTTGAGTTTGATGAGGGCTTGTGCAAAAGGGTCGACATACACGTGTGGAGCACTCCATCCTAGGCTGCCGCCTTTAGCCGCAGAAGGTGAATCTGTCGATTTTTCTTTGGCGATGTCACTGAATTTTCCTCCGTTTTTCAGCTGTTCGATAATAGCGACAGCTTCATCTCGGGATTTGACAAGAATATGGCTGGCCTGATATTCCGTATTGCCGGCCTGTGCTTTCAACTGGTCATACGCCTTTTTGACTTCAGCATCCGTAACCGGGTTTTTACTAATAAAGTCATTCATCAGGGCGCGAACCAGAATATTGCTGCGTGTCATTTCTATCTGAGTTTTGACTGCAGGGGAGGCTGCCAGTTTTTTCTTTTCCGCTTCCTGTAACAGCACTTCCCGCATGATCAGGTTTTCTTTTACGCTGGCCCGCAGTTCTGGTGAATCGGTCTGCCCCTGCTGGACGACTTCTTTGACGATGGCATTTACTTGCGAGGCGGAAATCGCTTTGCCGTTAACGACGGCGGCGTTTTGTGCAAATGCCGGTAAACTGGCGAGAGCCGCCAGAGAAAGCAGAATCCGGGTTGTTTTTTTCATGGTGTACATCCTGGTAACAAGGTTGGGCTGTTCGGTTTTTATGTTCGACCAGCAAGGGATTGTTTGATATCTCCAGGCAGGTAAAAGGCCTGTCCTTTTGCGTAAAACATGGTTTTCGGCACAGTAGCATATTCTGTACCCAAAAGCGAATGACAGGACAGGTGCTGTGATTTTCCTTAAATATCGATAAACTCTGTCAAAGGAGAGCGAAAGGCTGCGGATGAAACGAAAAGGGAAAGGCGGAAAATGAAAAAAGAATGGTTCGTGTTTCTGGCAATGCTGCTGACCAGCCTTATGGGTATTCACGCCAGAGCGGCAGATCCGGAAAAGGTGCTTCGCTATGTTTTTCCTGCGCCGGAAACCGGGTTTGATCCTGCCGTTGCCCATGATCTCTATTCCTCGCAGGTCATCCGTTCTGTTTGTGAGCCGCTTTATACCTATGATTATCTGGCAAGGCCCGCTCGGCTGGTGCCACTGACAGCGGATGGCATGCCGGAAGTCACTGATGGTGGGAAGACCTATACCATGCGGGTAAAAAAAGGAATTTTTTTCGCCAGTGATGCGGCATTTAACGGCAGGGTACGTGAGTTGACCGCGGAAGACTTTGCCTATGCCATCAGACGGCTGGTTGACCCTAATGTTCGTTCAGCATGGGGCTGGCTGGTTGAAGATAAGGTGGTCGGGTTAAAAGACTGGGCGAAAAGTGCCAGCCATTCTATCCGGGTAGATTACAGGCGGCCAGTGAAAGGGCTGGAGGTGCTGGATCGCCATACCCTGCGCATCCATCTGAAGAACCCGGACTACAACTTCACTCATATCCTGGCACATTACCCCACCTGTGCCGTAGCACGGGAAGTCGTGGAAAAATACGGGGATGCCAGCACCCATATCATGGCCAATCCGGTCGGAACCGGCCCTTATATTCTGACGGAATGGAAAAGAGGTTCGCGCATGGTCTTGGTTGCCAATCCGGATTTTCGGGGCTTTATCTGGGATTTTGCTGCGGGAAATGATCCGGAAGACATCCGTATTGTCGAAAAAATGAAAGGCAAATCCATGCCGCAAATCGGTCGTGTTGAAATCAGCGTGATTCCGGAAGACCAGTCCCGCTGGCTGGCTTTTCAGCGTGCGGAAGTGGATATGTTCAACCTGGATGGTCCGCTTGCGCCCCGAGCACTTTCGGAGGGCAGACTGCGCCCGGAACTTGCAGGGAAAGGCATACAGTTATCCAGAACGATTGACGCCGAGCTGACCCATTATTATTTCAACATGCAGAATCCGGTACTCGGTGGCATGGAAAAGGAAAAAATTGCGCTTCGCCGTGCCATTGCCATGGCGCATAATGTGGAGGAGGAAATCCGGGTTGTCTGGAATTCGCAAGCGATTCCTCTTGAATATCCGGTACCGCCGGGCGTTGTGGGACACGATCCTGCCTATAAAAGCAGTGTGAAATATGATCCGGCTGTGGCCAATGCGCTTCTGGAGCGTTTTGGTTACAAAAAAGGGGAGGACGGCTGGCGCACGCGCCCCGATGGGACACCACTGGAAATCGTTTTTTCTACAAGGGCGGATTCCACCGGGCAGCAGCAGAGTGAAATGTGGAAAAAAACATTTGATTCTCTTGGTATTCGCATGAAAAGCGACAAACGGCTTTTTCCTGATCTGCTCAGGGCGGAAAAACAGTGCCAGTTGATGATGCGCCCGAGTGCGTGGATTGCCGATTATCCGGATGGCGATAATTTCATGCAGCTTTTTTATGGCCAGCATGTCGGGCAGAGCAACAATGGCTGTATGAAAATTCCGGAATTTGACGTGCTTTATGAGCAGTCGGTTACGCTGCCCGATGGTGAGGAACGCAATCTTCTTTACCATCGGATGGCACGAATTCTTGAAGTGTATGCACCAACCCGGCTCGGGTATGCGCGTTACCGCAATATGCTGCTCCATCCCTATATTACGGGTTACAAAAAGCACCCCGTCATGCACAGTGAATGGATTTATATTGATATCGATACAAGGGCAAAACAGGCGCAGAAATAACAAAGTCCTGCTCAGACTTAAACGCAACCGGGGTGTTTACCTTTAAAATTGGTTGTTTGGTATGCCTTCACGATAATTGGATTACATGATGAAAATGACATTGACCGCGCGTTTCTCTCTTCTTGTCTTTCTGCTTTTATCCGGCGTCTTTATTGCACCGGCAGCGGCGGATACGACCCGCGATACGATTGCCGTGATGGGGGCTGAAGAAATCAGCACATGGTGTACGCAGGGGCTGGACGACTGGAAGCAGCGTGTTGGCCAGCTTGAAGAAATCAGGGCATACACGCCGGAGGGATCTGTCCGTTTTGTTGAGGAATGGAACCGGCTCATGATTGCAATGGACGATGTGCATGGACCCGTTTACCTCCTGAGCCAAGTCTCACCCGATGCGGGTGTTCGCAGTAGTGCGGAGGCCTGTGATACCAAAATACGGACGTTCAATACCGATCTGTACCTGAATCAGAAGCTGTATACCAATGTTCGTGCTTCCCGCACAACGGATAATGTGGAAAGAAAACTGCGCAGGGATATGCTCCATGATTTTGAGGATGCGGGCATTACCCTGATGCCGAAAAAACGCGAACAGATGCGTGAGATACGGCTCAGGCTGGATGCGATCCAGCAGGAATTTTCACGCAACATCCGGGATAACCGAACCCGCGTGGTTTTTATCGCAGAGCAGATGCAGGGGTTGCAGCAGGATTATCTGGAAAAGCTGAAAAGAGATGAAAAGGGAAACTACCTGCTGGATTTTTCCTACCCTGTTTATGTGCCATTCATGCAGTATGCGGATGACAGCGAAGCACGCCGTCAGTACCAGTTTGAATTTCTGAACCGGGGTACACCGAAAAATCTAGAACTGCTGCAGGAGGCAACCCTCCTGCGTCAGGAAATGGCGGAATTGGCAGGATTCCGCAGCTATGCCGACTACAGGCTGCGTCGCCGGATGGCAAAGAAGCCGGGAATCGTTGGTGATTTCCTGGATCAGGTACAGGACGCGATACAGGTTGCGGAAAAAAATGAACTGGAGGACCTGATACAGTACAAGGCGCGGGCGATGGGACTCACCCCTTCCGATACCGTTATTGAGCGGTGGGATGTCACTTACTGGCAGGAAAAGGTCAGAAAAGCGCGTTTTGACATTGACCAGAATGACCTGCGTCGCTATTTCCCGACTGATGCGGCGGTGAAATGGGCGCTGGGCATATCGGAAGTGCTGTATGGTGTTACCTTCAAAAAAGCCAGTATCCCTGTCTGGCATGAAGATGTGGCGTATTTTGACGTGTATGACAAGGACAGTCTTGAGCGTCTGGGCGGTATTTATCTGGATCTTTTTCCGCGTGAAGGCAAATACGGGCATGCAGCGGCTTTCCCGGTAAGAAGCGGCAGTACCTTGGAAGGGCGCAAACCGGCTTCGGTGCTGGTAACTAATTTCAACCGGACCGGTCTGGATGGGAACGAGTTGGAAACCCTGCTGCATGAATTTGGTCATGTCCTGCACGGTGTGCTTTCAAAAACCCGCTATGTCGAACAGTCCGGTACCAGCGTGGAGCGTGATTTTGTCGAGGCGCCCTCCCAGATGTTTGAGGCCTGGGCTTATGCGAAAGAGCCGCTTGCATTGCTGCCGGATTACTGTTCGCCCGCCTGCCCTGCGGTGGATGACGATCTATTAAAACGCATCAACGAAGCCAGAAAATATGGCAAGGGTACCTTTTATGCCCGACAGTTGCTTTATGCCCGATATGACATGGCACTTTATAACGAACATAAAAAGGATGTGATGACACTGTGGGAAAAGATGGAAGGAGAGACAGCACAGGGCTATACGAAGGGAACGCAGTTCCCGGGGCAGTTCAACCATACTATCAGTGGATATGCCGCCGGATATTATGGTTACCTCTGGTCCGAGGTGCTGGCGCTTGATATGCTTTCCCGGTTTGAAGGCAACCTGATGAATCCGCCGATGGGGATGCACTACAGAAAATCGGTTCTGGAGCGGGGTGGGGAGGTGCCGGCAGATGAACTGCTTCGGGCATTTCTGGGGCGTGCGCCTGACAGCGGGGCATTTTACCGGGAAATTACCGGCAAGGCGAAATAAGAAGCGGTAATGGGATAAGGGAAGAAAAAAGAGCACACTAATGACCGCTTACCTGATTCGTCGTCTGTGGCAAATGGTTCCGACCATGCTCGGGGTGCTACTTCTGGTCTTTCTTCTTTTTAACTGGGTTGGGGGTGATCCGGCTTATATCCTTGCAGGCAAGATTTCCAATCCGGAGCAGATTGCCAATATCCGCAAACAGCTGGGGATTGATGAACCTTACCATGTTCAGCTCTGGATATTCATCAAGCAGGCGGTAACATTTGATTTTGGTAACAGCTGGAGCACAGGCGAGCCGGTTTCACAGATTATTGCAACGCGAATGGGGCCATCACTGACACTGCTTGTCCCATTGACCTTACTGGAAACCGCCATTGCCATCGGTTTGGCACTGGCGGTTGCCTACGCCCGCGGCTCGCTGACAGACCGTATGGTTATGATGGTCTGCACTATTGGCATGTCGGTCAGCATCCTAGTCTATATCATTGTGTTTCAGTACGGATTTGCCTACAAGCTCGGGCTTTTTCCGGTGCAGGGATGGGGGGAAAGCCTGTCACAGAATCTCTTTCATTATTCCCTTTTGCCTATCATCATTTTGCTGGCTGTCAGTCTGGCACCCAATTTGCGGCTGTTTCGCACTTTTGTGCTTGATGAGATCGGGCAGGATTATGTTCGCACGGCTAGGGCGAAGGGGTTGGGGGAAGGGCGCATCATGTGGGTGCATGTCCTTCGCAACGCAGCCATTCCGATCATCACCTATGTCATGTCCAATCTGCCGGCACTGTTGATCGGTGCCTTTCTGGTTGAGCGTTTTTTCTCGATTCCGGGTATCGGACGTGAGGTGATTCTGGCTGTGGAAAGAAGCGACTTTCCCGTTATCAAGGCCATTACCGTGCTGGTGGCTGCGGCAACCATGCTTTTCAACCTGCTGGCTGATCTGCTCTACCAGATGGTCGATTCGCGCGTGCAGTTGAGATAGGCCATGATGCAGACCACCACATCCCTTTCTCCCGGTCTGTGGGCCATGACATTCAAACGTTTGCGCTCGGACGTGTTTTCGATGGCGTCGCTGATTGTCGTCGTGCTTTTTATGGTGATGCTTGTCCTGTCGGCAACAGGCCTTGTTGCTTCTGACTGGAGTGCGGAAGTCGGGGTCAATTACGCCCCCCCTTCTTTTCTCGGTCCGGATTCCGTTGCGCCAACCAAACCGGTGCATCAAGGTGCAGATGCACGTCCGGAAAATCCGGTGGACCCTTTGCGTGACGTCATCCGTCAGTTGCGTGCTGAAATGGTGGCGCAGCCCTCTGCCTCAGTTGTGAATGATTACGGTATTGCTGATCCGCTTGAAAAGGAACTGGCGGAAATCCGTGCCAGCATGAAAGAGGCGGGTACGGAAAGCAGCCACGAACGAAAGGAGACCCTCCCCTTTGGTGCAGACAAATGGGGGCATGACATCATCAAGAAAACGATCAAGGGCGCAGAAACTTCAATTGTGGTCGGTCTGGTCGCTGCGCTGGTGGCAACGGTAATCGGTACCGTATTGGGCGCATTTTCCGGTTATTTTGGCGGGAAGGTTGATGATTTCTTCAACTGGTTTTACAGCATTTTTACGTCCATTCCCTACCTCTTGCTGATTCTGGCCGTTGCTGCAGTGCTCCAGAAAAAGGGGGTGTTGACCATTATCCTGATTCTGGGGCTGACAGGGTGGACCGGTGTTTTCAGGCTGGTCCGGGCCGAGTATATCCGCCACAAGGAGCGGGAGTACGTCCTAGCGGCTGGCACAATTGGCGCGTCACAC
>JGI994J12354_10005832_pt1 | contig 10469 bp, 10 predicted proteins | sample IntmicLarv3ML3BL_FD_12354 | JGI IMG/M metagenome (IMG submission 12354)
TGTCCTGCGTTCCAATACGCTATTGCGTGTTGGCGAAATTTTGTATCATAACTCATACATCTATTATAGCACATTGTTGGATGAAAATCAAGTTAATTGACTATAGTTGCCGGGGCAGTGATCCGGATTGCCGGGGAGCAGAGTAATGTCCATGTGGAACCTCCAATAAAATAATCCATCCTTGCAAACAGCCATTTGCAAGGATGGCACATTTTTTTGCTAAAATCAAGGTGTTCGCTTGTACCTATTAGCAAAAATGGAGGCTTGCCCATGAGAAAGATCATAACAGACGCCACATTTGGTAAAAACTTACAAAAATTAAGGTTGGAGGCAGGGTTGACGCAGGAGCAAACCATTGCAAAATTACAGGTATTGGGTTCGCCGATTACGAGAGCAACCTATTCGTTCATTGAGATGGGCAGAGGCAATATCTACATCAGCGACTTGGTTGGACTGAAGCAGATATTCGGCGTTGAGTATGCTGCGTTTTTTGCGGATATTCTGCCGATGCGATAAAAAGGGCGAAACAGTCAACCCCGGCGCGGACGAAATATCACGCTTTGCCTGTGAATGCAAGCAGGGGCGGCGCTCGCTTCGCCCAAAATTAAAAACACACAACCGCCCAGTCTTTCAACCGGGCGGCTTGTTCTATAGTTGATTGCAATTTACTATATGTGTTGTTTTCGCGGCAATCACAGCGCCTTCGGCGCCTGCGTCAATCATGACCAGATTCACAACCCCCCTGTATTCGTAAGAACACAGAGGGACAGCTTGATTTGGCCTGCTGCTCAGCCGTTGTTGATCGTATAAACCCAGAACCATCCGGCAGCGAATAAATTGACGAAGTGCTCGTACCACTCATAATAGACTCTGACGCTGACCACATGCGTCGCGCCCCCGGATGTCACAGTGACCTTCACCGGGGAGAAGAGGGTCGCGGGGCCGCCCTTGAACCGCATCGTGCCGTCGAGTTTGATGTCAAACTGGCTGTTGGGCGCATAGGAATACGTTGTGCCCGCTGTGTGGCGTTTTGAGAAGTAATCGGCGTTAGCCTTCGCAAAGCCCTTGCTTATTGTGACTTCATCGGCATAGCCGGCGATAGCGGCGGATGCGGGCACGGCGAAAACGGCGACTAACAAAATGGCGGACAGGAGAACTGCGATGATTTTCTTCATTTGCTGACCTCATTTCTTACTATTAACCACCACCGAGGCGGTTTGTGTTATGTGGTTCATTCGCGGCAATCACAGCGCCTTCGGCAGCTGGGTCAGCCAATCCCTCATCATCGCGGGGTTCGCGAACACCTTGTCCAGGCACTCGCTGAACGGCGCAAGATTATCATAATCCAGTGCGCGGTGGTCCATCACCATGTTGATGGGCAGGAACTTGCGAGGCTCAACCGTTACTTCGCCGTTGGGCTTTTTCACAAGGCCGGGCTTATCAATAAAGCCGCCGAGCCCCAGAGCACACACCATCGGCGGGATGATCTCAATGATGGTCGGCGCTGTATATGCGCCGCGGTAAACGGAGCCAAGGTTGGAGATCAAAATCGTGCCCTGCCGGATGTCGTGTTTGTCCAGGCGCTCTGTATTGGACATCGCGTCGTATTCTTTCTTTTCTTTGCCCTTGAGGCGGTGAATTTCTTTGCGGCTGGGGATGAGCCCCATCAGGCGCATGGCGATATTGTGGAAGCGCAGCTTTTTCGCAAGGTTCAGCGTGTTTTCCAGCGAGACTTCGTACATCGCCTCGTCCAAGTTCGTTTTTTCCATGCGGCGGCGCAGGTCGAGCACATAGTCATTGATTTCCCGCAGGGTTTTGCTTTCGCAGTTGCGCACGTTCAGGGTCATCATCTTGCCGTCGCTCATGGCCGTCGGCATGGAGATATCGATGTTGTCGTAACGCGTGATTTTTCCGAAAACAAAGCGGTGGGTATATTCGATGTGCGCGTTCATTTCAGGCGCTGCGAGGAATCCCATCGTGCACAGATACAACATCACCGTGTTGATGGTAATCCCTTCCCACTCGGGCAGGTTCTTCAGCTTTTGCCACTCGGCCCAAAACTCCGTCACGTCCGGCTCATAAACAACGGCCGCGTGGGGGATATCCCGCCAGGACTCCGTGGTCATATTTGCCACGATTTTGCGCTGCATACCAAAGCGCTCAACCTCGCGGATTTTCATGTCTTCTTGCATAGATTCTTGTTCTCCTTAAAAAAATAGTACATACTTTTGCAACCACGCGTATGATTATACCGCAAAGCTGCCTGTTCCTGCCATCCATTTTGCTTGTCAGGCATGCAACCTTGGGTTGCGGCGGCGCGAAAACGGCGTGGAATCGCTTTGTTATATTACTATACTCTTCAAAAATTAAAACCAGATGAGAGAAAGATTAGAATCTGATTAAAAACCGGGAGCTATCGTTAATTGCAATTTACTATAGCAGAGGCTGCTGGAGAGGAAGGGGCGCGGACTAGCTTCCTCCAGCCCTTCGGGAGGGTGCCTTTCTCTGCTTCCCCCGCCCTTTGGGCACCCCCTTCGACATCGAAGGGGGCCTTGTAACGTCATCGGCTACTTGGCATATCTGCAAATGCAGTCTCTGCCATGTGGTGCACGTGCCTTCAAATTTATTCCTTGGCAAGTATTTGATCCTCCTGCAAGGCCCCCTTCAATTGTGAAGGGGGTGGCGCACGATAGTGTGCCGGGGGAAGAAATCGCGGAGCGGCAAAAGCGTGTGTGCTGCGGGCGGAGCAAGCACCGCCCCTGCGAACGCCTCTTCAAGTTAAACCCCTACACATCCTTCCTCACCTTCACCAGCTCATCAACAAGCGTCCAGTTCTGCGGAAACATCGTGTTGACCGACCAATAGCTCACCCCCGCGATGCCCATCGCCGCCGCCAGCCCAAGCTTTGCGTTGATGCTGCGGGCGTCCTCAAACCAAACCTCGTGCCGCTGCCCGTCCGCCGTGTAGCGGAACCACGGCGTTTGCGCCGTCACGTCATAGCTGATCGCCGCGCCCTCGCGCCTTGCGATGTTCACCCCGCCCACATTGGAAATCGTCGTTGCCCGCGTCCCCGGCTGATACGGGATCTTCCAGTCGTAGCCATAGTTGGGAATCCCCATCAGGATTTTTTCCCTCGGCATGCGGGAGACCGCGTATTCCACGGCGCGGCGCACTTCGTTCAGCGGCGCAACAGCGCGCGGCGGTCCGCCTTGGTGCCCCCACTCGTAGGTCATCAGGGTCACCACATCGTTGTAGGTGCCCTGCGCCGTGAAGTCGAAGCCCTCAAACAGCAGCCCCGTTTGATTGTCCTGCGTGAGCGGCGGAACAGCGCTGCTCAGCAGCAATTTTTCGGCGTGCAGCGCCGCCTGCGCCCTCGCGAGGAATTCATTCAACCCCTCCCTTGCGTCGCGCGGCACATTTTCAAAATCCACATCCAGCCCGCCGTAGCCCTTTTGCCTGATAATCGCCATCGCCTGCCGGAGCACTTTCTCCTGTTTTTCGGCACTGAGCAAAACCGCACGCGCAATCGCCGGGCTAAAGCCGTTTTCGTCCAGGTTTGTGATCACCAGCATCGGGCGCGCTTTTTTGGCCTTTGCGGCATTGACCACACGCTCGTCCTTCTGCATGGGTGTCACATCGCCCTCTGCATTGACCTGCGCCGAAAACACACAGATCATGCTCATCAGCGGCAGAATTTCCTCCAGCACCCCGCCGCTGATGTTCGGGTAGCAATAGCCATTCACCAGCATTGCGCCAAAACTTTCGCGCGGGAGATAAATCCGCTGGCCGATGCGGATCATGTTCGGGTTTGTGATTTGCGGGTTCGCCCCAAGCAGCGCCTGCAGCGTGACGCCGAAGCGCTGCGCGATGCGGAACAACGTGTCGCCCGCCGCCGCGATGTGCTCACGGAACGCGCTCGGGATAATCAGCGATTGCCCCACGACGAGCTGATCAGGCATCTCCAGGCCGTTCGCTTTCACGATAGCCACGGGCGTCACGCTGTGGTTTCTTGCGATTTGATACACGGTGTCCCCTGCCCGCACGGTATAAATAATCATGCGCCGCCTCCTATGGATAGAATTCGTTCCTTTATCCATATGAAGAAGCGGCGCGTGATATTCTGCATTGTTTGTCGCTCCGCGATTTCTTCTCCAGTCATCGCGCGACAGTTGCCATAAAGAGAAAGCTCGGTTCGCTCGAGCAGCCCCTTCATTTTTGAAGGGGCTGCTCGAGCGAATAACCGTTAGGTGAAGAAATGAAAGGGATCACTTAGGCGAACAGCCGTTAGGTAAAAAGCAGAACTTGCAAGGCCCCCTTCGATGTAACCCCCTTGCGAGGGGCGGGGGTGCCCGAAGGGCGGGGGAAGCAGAAAAAAGCGGCATTCTTAACTGTTCGGCTTCTCTTCCGGCGCTTGCATGTTGTCCAGCGCATAGCGGCAGCATTGCAGCACCAGCAGATTCAATGATACGTCGTTATCGGCAGCCGTCTGCTGCAATTCCTCAAATAACTCTTCTGTAAAACGTATCGTGCGGCTCACATTTGCCGCTTTCAGCCTTTTATCTACCTTAACACTCCTTAAAACCATTCTTGACGCTATTAGATGTTTCATTTCTTTTGCAGCCGATTGATGTGGTTCAAAATCAGCAGCGTATCGCTGTCATCCAACGCCATCAAACCCTCGACCGCTTTCCGAATCAATTCAGGCGTTCGCAGCCCCTCGTCAAAGAATTCAGTTGGTGTGATTCCAAAATAATCACAAATGGCAAAAAATTCTGTCATCGGGGGCAGAGATTTTCCGGATGAAATGTTATAAAGATACCCACGGCTATGCCCTAAGTCGTAGCTCATTTGATATTCTGATACCCCTTTTTGCAGCCGAAGCTGTGTGATTCGATCGCGTACATATTTCTCGTAAATAAGATCGCCTCCTACCTTTCACTAATAATATAGGATGAAAAGGCGAAATTGCTCAAAAATTATTTGTTGTTTCACTTGAAAGAACCAGAAATATATGTTACAATGTTTTTGTGAGGTGATAACCTATGAAAATCTCCTGCGAAAATCAATTCTGCATCTACTTTGAAGAGAATACCTGCCTGCTGAACACCATTTCGCTCGACACCGCCGGCCTTTGCGCCAGCTGCATTTACGTCAGCATCGACGAGGCCCATTTGGAGGAACGGAGAAAAGAACTGCGCGGAAAACGGTGAGCGGATCGCATCCTGAACGATAAATAAATCAGAACGACCGCTCCCCTAGCACGAGTGCGGTCGTTCTGATTGCTTTCACATAGGGGGATAGCTGCTGCCGAAGCGTTAACGTCTCCTCTGATAGTTTCATTATACACGGTTGTGCTGGAATTGTCAAGGGGGGCGTTGATTTTTTAGATTTGGGCAGAGAAAGACACCAAACAAACTCAAACCGCCTCCGCCGCCATCTTCTTCCTCTCGCCAAGCGCCGCGCGCACTTCTTCCATCCGCTCCGGCGTCAGCTTATACATCAGCCGATAGAACACATACGAAAGCACAAGCGCCGCCGCCGGCAGAATATACATCAGCGCGGAAATGCCCTTCACAGCGTCAGGGGTTGCGGTCAGCGCATCCTGCCCGCCGAACTTCACGATGGAAAACACCGCAAGCGTCACCACGTCGTTCGCAGCGCCCGCCAGCTTGCTCAGCATCGTCAGCGTGCAAAAAATCACGCCCTCGTTGCGCTCGCCCGTCTGATATTCGCCGTAATCCACCGCATCCGCGAGCATCACACCCTGCATGATCGACATAAACCCAAACCCGATGAAGCCCACGAGCGTTGACGCCGCAAGCGGGATAAACTGCCCCGGCATAAGGATGTTGCCCAGCGCCATCCCGGCATAGCCGGCAAGCGGCAGCACATAGGCCGCTGTATACACTTTTTTGCGGTCAAAGCGCGCGGTCAGCAGCGGGAAGGCGAGCAGTCCGATGCCGCTTGCGACCCCGGGCAGGAGATTGAATATGCCAAACTGCGTGTCGCTGCCAATCACATACCGGAAGTAATAAATTGCCACGCCGTTGGTCAGGTTCGCGGCGAGGTTGAACAGCAGCATCACGAGCACAATCACAAACGTCTGCTTATTATGGAACAGCACCTTGAATGCGTCCAAAAGGCCGAGCTTTTTCTTTTCCTTGTCAGGCAGGGCGATGTTCGGTTCCTTCACCGTCGCCGCGCCGTAAACGGAGGTCAGCACATAAACCACGGAGGTCAGAATCGCGAACCGGCGGAATCCGATGATTTCATCCCCGCCGCCGAGCCAGCCGATGATCTGCATGTTGAACGCCGTCGCCACGCCCAGTATGCCGCCGAACACCCGGGGAATCATCGAAATCTGGTCGCGCTCCTGCGGAGAAGACGAAAGCGCGGGGATCATCGCCCAATAGCCCACGTCCACCATCGTGTAGGTCAGGTCGCACAGCAAAAACATCACCGCGATGTAGGCAAACGTCCCAATCGGGCTGCCGCGCAGCGGTGCCGGCGCGCCAAAGATACCCACCATCATGAGGGCATTTGTGATGCAGCCGATGACAATCCACGGGCGGAATTTGCCCCACTTGGTGCGCGTATTGTCGATCATGGTGCCCATGATCAGGTCGTTCACGCCGTCCCAAATGCGGCCGATTACGAACATGGGCGTCAGCAGCCGTTTGTCAATGCGCAGCACCATCAGCAGATAATATTGCAGCCGCCCGCTCAGCCCGTTGCTCAGCGATTTCCCGATCGCGCCGATGCCGTAGTTGATTTTTGTGGCAAGGCTCAGCTTGCTTTCGGTCTCTGTGGTTTCCACAGCCGTGGTTTCCGTTTCCACTTGCATTCCTCCTATGTTGATTTATATCTCCCTATGTCATTCTATAGTTAATTGCTATATATCACCGATGCTCCAAATGCACTTCGGAAATCGGCATGTTCCGCAAATCCGTTTTGAATGCCAAAGGTTCGCTTGGCTCAAAAATCAAGTCGCCGATGTACCGGTCGCCCTGCGCCGTCCTCAGCTCACAGGTCATGAAAGGGATTTTCTCTTCCTGCACCAGCGTTTCATAGGCCGGCCGGTAATCGCTGCCGTCAAACACCGCAGGCGTTGTTATCCCGCAAATGATCTTCACGTTTCCGACCGAAGTAATCTTCGGCCCTGCCGGCCGGGCGGCTGCTTGCTTCTTTTTTTTCGGTCCGCCCATCACCGCCCGAAGGATTCGTATGATGCTAAACACAATCATGCCGGCGGCAGATAATCTGACCACCCATACGAAGGCTATCTGTGCGATTGGATTGCGGAGCAAAAATGCAAACGCCATCAGCACAAACCCGCCGATGCCGATCACAATTTCAGCAACCGCACCAATCATGTATAACGTTTTTTTCTCTTTTTTTCAGCCAATTTGGATGGCAGCAGCATCGAAATCCCGCTGAAAATCAGCAGGCCAAACACCATCAGCATCATAAACGTCTCTCTGTCGATTCGAATCCTCTCCCCTGTCTGTTATTAACTATATAAACTGCACCGTATACTGCACCAGCCAATCCTTGCCGTTCTTCTTCACGCCGCTCAGCTGCACATCAAAGATATCCCCCGCCTGCACAGCAATCCCGCGCGGGCGGAAAATCACGCACCGCGGCATGCCGTAGCCCTCGTTGTTGATATAAAAATTCCCGTCCGAGCTGCCCTTTGCGAACTGCCACGAAGAACCATCCCCGCGCCGCACCATAATCACTTTTGCGTTATTGACATTATAGTCGCTCGTAAACGAAACCGACCACGCCCAGCTGTCCTCAAAAAACGAAAGCGGCGTCACCTGCCCGGGGAACATCACAACGGAATGCGCCGCGCCCGCCTGCGTATTCGATTTATCCCGCACCGTCATCGCGCAATAGGCGCCCAGCGCCCCAAACGCCGTTTTCCCCAGCGGCGGGTTCAGCATCCACCTTCTGTGCCCCAGCATCGCCAGGTTATCCGCGTCGGAATCCCCCAGAAAGAAGCGCAGCGACTTGTTCACCACATCCCGCGATTGCACGGTATACGCCAGATTCGATGTCTTCGACCCCTCCGCCGCAATCTTGAAAATGTCGTCCGTAATCCCCGACGGCTGCTTGGGGAAATGATTGACCTCGCCGGTCACGGCCATCAGCATCGCCGTCGCTTCCGCCATAAACGTTTTGCTGTCATCCCATGTCACGTTCGCGGGCACCCCTGCGATATACCGGATGCTGTTCACATGGTTCAGCGCACTTTGCCGTGTCACGGCGTCAAGCGAGGCGTCCTCGGTGTATCCCACGTCCGTTTGGGTTGGGTGCGCCTCCAAAAAAGCCTTCATTTCCGCAATGCCCGGCGGCACGATAGAGATGCCCGTGTGGTAGCGCGACTGCATCGCGGAGCCCTGCGGGTTCTGCGCTTGTGTTGAACTACCAGCCTGCTGCGAACCGCCCTGTGTTCCTCCCGCCGGAGACTGTGTATTCGGCACAGCCGTTTGCTGTGATCCCGCCTGATTCGTGTGCGGCGCGGTAATCCACTGCGTATATTCCACCTGAGAAACCGGCATCGGCAGGTCTTCAATCTCCACCGTCAGCCGCACAGGCGTGGTGAACTGCTGCTCCGTTACGTTATCCACCGGTTCCGGTTCATATCCCCGGTACGCGCAGGCAAACAGCGCCATGGCAAGCGCCAGGCACAAAAGGAGGCAAATGCCCGCACGTCCTGATTTCATTCGAATTCCTTTCGTTGCGGTTTGTAGGGGCGGCTGCCCACAGCCGCCCGCAACTTTGAGCGATGTTCTTGTTTACCACCAGGACGATTTTTTTATAAGCGGGACGATGTGGGCATCGTCCCCTACAGTTCCTTCATCACATCAATGTCCGTCCTAATCTGCTGTTTCAACTCTTCTATTGTTTGAAACTTCCGTTCTTCCCGCAAAAACCGCAGCAGCCGCACGGGGATGTTCTGCCCATACAAATCCCCTTCATATCCCGGCACATGCGTTTCGCTGTGCAGCTTCAGTTGTTGATCCACGCTTGGGCGCAGGCCAATGTTCGTGATGCTTGCCCGCCAATGTCCTTCTACAAACGCTTCCGAGCCGTATACGCCGTACTTCGGCACACAAAACCCCGGCTGAAATACTTGATTGAGGGTCGGCGCACCGAGCGTTCGCCCGATTTGCGCCCCCTCCACCACTTCCAGTGTATATCCAAACGGCCTGCCCAACATGGCGTTCGCGTCCGCGAGCCGTCCTTCCGCCAGCGCCGTGCGAATCCGCGTTGCGCTGATTGCCTGCCCTTGATATTCCATCTTCGGCACGATGCTGTATTGCAGACCGTATTGTTCGCATAATTTACGCAGCAGCGCGGCATCCCCTTGCGCTTGTTTCCCAAAGTGATAATGATACCCGCAGCAAACCGCGCCCGCGTTCAGCCGCCCAATCAGAATTTCCTCAAAAAACTTCTCCGGCGGCAAGTCGTGGATTTCTTCAAACGGCACGAACAGCAGCTCCAAACCCATCTCTTGCAGCATTGCGTCGCGCGCTTCGTCCGCAAGCAGCTGCGGCGGTGCTCCGCCGTGCAGCAGCTTCATCGGATGCACGGGAAACAACAGCGCAGCGGGCGTCATTCCCGCCGCTGTTCCCACATCACAACAGGCCGTCAGCACCGCTGTGTGCGCTTTGTGCAGCCCGTCAAACACGCCAAGGGCGATTGCTCTCTTCATTCTACGATTGACCTCATATAATTTCGATTGTTTTTGACGAATGGGGTAGAGGGGTGGATCGCGGGGCTTTTTCTACTTCCTCCGCCCCTTTGGGCACCCCCGCCCCTCGCAAGGGGGTTACATCGAAGGGGGCCTTGCAGGTTCTTCGCTTTACTCAGCGACTGGTTGCCTGAGTAGGGTCTTCTAAAATTTAAGGGCGGTGGGTTCTATGATGGCGTTACAACGCCCCCTTCAATTGTGAAGGGGGTGGCCCGAAGGGCCGGGAGAAGAAATCGCGGAGCGACAAATGCGTAAACTGAAAATTAATTTCCCCCGCCCCTACGCTTCCACACCCGCCTGAATCTCGCCGCCCCGCACAGAAAACACCCGCCCGCCGCACGATTTCAGCGTGTCCGTATATTCGCAGCAGGTCAAAAACACCTGCCACCCGTCCAGATACCGCAGCAAATCCCGCTGCCTGTCCGGGTCAAGCTCGCTCATCACGTCGTCGAGCAGCGCAATGGGCCGCTCCCCTGCGATGTCGAACAGTACGGCGGCCTCGGCCAGCTTCATCGCAAGCGCCGCCGAGCGCTGCTGCCCCTGCGAACCAAAATCCCGCAGGCTTTTGCCGTTGAGCGTCAGCAGCAAATCATCGCGGTGCGGTCCCGCATGCGTCATCTGCAAGCGCAAATCCCGCTGCCTGCTGTTCCGCAGCGCTTCCAGATACCCCTCTGTAGTGGCTTCTTTTGCCCCTGCCGGATGATACACC
>JGI994J12354_10005833_pt1 | contig 10468 bp, 10 predicted proteins | sample IntmicLarv3ML3BL_FD_12354 | JGI IMG/M metagenome (IMG submission 12354)
TCGAATAGGTTCAGGCACATCGACAGGATCGCTATCCACGATACCTTGGTATTCAATGGGGCCATAATCTTCTGTTTCTCCAATCCAACCGTCGTTTAAATCGAACGTTATCGTGGTCTCTATTGCAGTCCATTGTGCGGTATATAACTGATCAATCTCGTCGAACCACACTAGAGTTGCGCCATTCAACGAAGGATCCCATCCCGTGAGTCTGTATCCGTATCTAATAGGTTCGGGCACATCGACAGGATTGTATTCCATTGTACCGATATATTCGATAGGTCCTGCGTTTTGCAACACCGCACCGCCGTTAAGATTGAATGTAATCGTAGTCACTATTATGTCCCATTGTGCAGTATATGTCTGATCAACATCAGTGAACCACACTTCTGTTACGTCATTCAACGAAGGATCCCATCCTGTGAATGTGTATCCGTATCGAATAGGTTCAGGCACATCGACAGGATCGCTATACACGAAACCTTGGTATTCAATGGGGCCATAATCTTCTGTTTCTCCAATCCAACCGTCGTTTAAATCGAATGTTATCGTGGTCTGTATTGGAGCCCATTTTGCATAGTATCTGTTGCCGTTGACCGCTGCGTTAAAGGTTATTATTCCGTTTTCGAAATCAGCAGGCCCATCATCCAGATACCATCCCATAAATGCATATCCGTAAAGAACCGGATCATCGGGGATATGCTTTGTTGTTCCCGGCGCGCCATTGAGACGCACCGTTACTCCACTGCCATTGTTATTGTCGAATATCACGGAACACGTCACAGGCGTCCATGTTGCGGTGTATATCTGAGTATCCGCTGTAAACGTTACAGTTCCGTCTTTTATGCTCGGGTTCCATCCGCTGAAACTGTATCCCGCGCGGATAGGCTGTTGGGGAACATTGACCGTACTGTCCATCAAACCGGTCATGATTACGTCGTTGAAGTTGCCGTTGATGCTGCCGCCGGCAAGTTTGAATGTTATCTTTTCTTCATTCGGGGTCCACGTTGCAGTGAACACCTGATCGTCCTCCGTGAAGGATATTGTACTGCTGTTCAAAGAGGGATTCCATCCATTGAACGTATACCCGTCACGGTATGGTATGGGAACATCAACAGGTTCACTGCTCGTCGTTCCGCTGAAAACCAAATCCACATAATTGCCGTCAATAGTACCGCCTTCCGGATCGAATGTTATGGTGCTACTGATTCCTTCCTCTTTATTCGACCATGTTAGTACGAATGCCGCAGCGATGATAACTACCATTACGACAACGACCGTCGCGAGTAATAGCCGTTTCCCGCCTTTTCCTTCTCCAAATCTTGCCATTAATAACCCCCTCTTTTTTGTAAATCTTTAACTGGTTGAGACAAGTACGTCGTGGTTGATATTTAATCATAGCTCAGAAAATCAACAAAATAACACTGGGTCGCACGAGTGGGTATGGACAATAATTTGCTGGAACGTTTTAAAACGAGCTTACGAAAAAAGCCTATTCGTGCTATGGGTCCGTTATCTAAACGACGCTAATGCACAGCAAAAGCCTTTAACCTTCCACGAATCTAGGGTAAAATAAGGCGTCATTGATGAAAGTGGTTATCATCGGAGCAGGGAACGTTGGATTCACCAGCGCGGCAGCGTTGTCAAAGGTACATGACGTACTTGTAGTGGAAAAAGACCTGACGAAAGCGGAGAATGCAAAAGCCCTCCTCAGTGTGTCCGTTCTCCATGAAGATGGAAGCAATCCGAAGGCGATTGAAGCTGCCATCGGAAGGATGAATGCGGATATCATTCTGTCTGCAATACCGGACGACAGCCTGAACCTTTTCATCTGTATGATGGCAAAACGCATCAAACCGAGCATCATGACCGTTGCATGTCTGAGAGATCCGGACTTCATCATAAAAACATCTAGCGAAGGGATAGAGGGGGTGGATATGCTCATCTCTCCCGAACTCATCACAGCGAACAAGATCGAAAAACTGGCAACACTCGAGAATGCCGTTTCATACGACTACATAAGCAGCATGGATATCGCCCTTGCCACTTTTCGTGTCGAGAAAGGACACAATCTTATCGGAAAGGTCGTCCTTGACCTGGATATCCCGAATAATTGCAGTATAATCGCCATTTATCGCGGAGAAACTGTCATCCTGAATAATGAGACCGCGGAGATCCATACCGACGACAGAATATGCGTCCTCGGTGACTCCAAAGCGATCGACCAGTTCAATAAACTCATAGGGGTCGACAAGGATGCCAAGGAATTCGTCATATTGGGCGCAAGCATAGTCGGGATCGAAGTCGCGAGACTCCTTTCACAATCCGGTAAAAGAAGATTCATCAAGATCATCGAGAAGAACGAAACACTTTGCAGGGCCGCTGCCCGCGAATTGGAGGATGTTATTATCGTAAACGCCGACTTTGCCGACCTTACGGTGCTACGGTCAGAAAATGTCCCGCGTTCCGATGTCATTATCGGCGCATCCTCTATGGATGAACGGAATCTGTTGGCTTGTATGGCAGGCATGAAATTCGGTACGAAGAAGATCATTTCCAAGTATTCTTCTCCGGAGTACGAAGAGATCTTCAAATATGCCGGCGTCGAGTGTATAATCGGATATCACAGGGTCATCACCAGCGAGATAACAAAGAACCTTGTCTTCGATGAGAACGCCATTCTCACGATGGAAAGGGATGATGAATATTTCTTCGGTGTAACGTTAGATAAGAACTCTCCACTGACCGATAACCGACTGGGGGACATAAACATCCCCGAAGGCATAAAGATAATAGCGATGAAAAGAGACAATGTCATGATCTACCCTCAAATGGATACTGCTTTCCGCGAGGGAGATAAAGTGTTGATATTCACTCATCTTGCCAACCCCGTGAAACTGTCCAAACTTATCGGACATGCGACCTATGTGGAGTTGTGAAGATGTTCTCGTCTATGCGGGTCCGGATCAAAAGTCTGGGAAGAAGAGAGAACAACGCCCTCAAGATCATGGGAGTTGTGGAATTCACACTGGGTCTTATGCTTTTGGTGCCGGTGTTGGTCTCCATTTTTTATAATGAGGACCCGTGGATCTTCGCGTATCCCATTCCCTTCCTCATGATATTCGGAACCCTCCAGTATCTTTTCTTCAAAAGTAATTCTGCTATGCCTGCGGCGGGCGGGATGCTCATACTGTTCGCATCATGGCTGCTCGCTTTTATCGTATGTTCTTTACCTTTCTACTTTTTCGGATTCTCTCCCATTGATTCCATTTTCGAAGGGGTCAGCGGTCTGACGACCACCGGCGCATCGACCTTGGTGGATTTCGAATCCCTGCCTCACAGTCTGCTCTTTTGGAGATCTTTTACCCAGTGGGCAGGGGGTATAGCTGTGGTCATGATCTTTGTTTTCCTGATACCGATGATGGGACTCGGCGGAAGAGCGTTCAAGAACAACGAACTTTCCGGATCGGACACGTTCAATTTCTCCATGCAGATGAAGAACTCCGCGCGGAATTTCATTTCCATCTATGTGCTGCTTACAGCCGCTGAGATCATATTGCTGCTCATTGCAGGCGTGGAAGGTTTCGAAGCTTCGACTATAACCCTGTCAACGATATCCACCGGGGGGTTGATGACGGGAGACAGTATCGGAGGTCACTCGATATTCGTTCAGGCCATCGTACTTGTGTTCATGTTCCTCGGAGGGACGAATTTCTATCTGCATTTTCGTGCGATATACAAACGGGACCCGAAGGCCTATGCAAGGAGCCAAGAGTTCATATGGACCATCATCTGGTTCGCCCTTGCGACCGTCGCCATCTCGGTGATAGTGTTTGTGAATTTCACAGATGTCATGAGTTTGGGTGTCGATGGCCTTGGCACAACCATTTGGGATGTACTGTTCACGGTCGTGTCCTTCGGTACCACCACCGGTTACTATACCACCGATCTGACCCTTTGGCCTCAGGCTGCTTTCATCCTGTTGTGGATGCTTGTCATGTTCGGTTCCATGTCGGGATCTACATCGGGAGGTGTCAAGATCTACAGGCTCCTGATAATCAAATCGTACCTTGCCAACGGTATCCACAAGATGTTCCATCCTTACGATATTCGCGATATCAAGGTCGACGGACATTCCGCGGACAATGATTCCGTGGTTTCCGCAATGGTCGTGATCGTGATGTTCGCGATCACCTGGGTCATTGCCGTGATATTCCTTCTGATCGCCGAACCTGGGATCGGATTGACAAATTCCATCGGGATCTCGATCTCGGCTTTGGGGAACATCGGACTCAACATAGGGGATGTCGCATTCTACGAATTGAATGATGTCACGAAGATATTCCTGTCGTTCATCATGTGGGTAGGTCGTTTGGAAGTTGTCATGGCCTTGTTATTGTTCACGAAGACGTTCTGGATGGAGGTCCTCTTCGGCACAAAGAAGAGACATACGGTAAGGGCTCCGCGTAAAATGTGGAGAAGATGATCAACTTTTCTTACAGATGTCCAATATCCTGATGACCGTTTGATGGCCGGGTTCCTTTTCGTTTATCGCACCGGCCACGATTCTTGCTTCCGCGATCTTCCCTTTCATTGCAAGACAATATGCCAGCACTTCCATTGCGCCTATGTGTCCTTCGTCCGACTTTATTGCTTTTGTGGCGTAGGCCGCCGCGGGCGCCATCTTTCCTTCGATCCACATCTGATAAGCTGCGAGCGCATTGTTATCTGCTGAATCCTTATCTTTTTTCATTTCGCCCTTCACGAACTTATCTGCCCCTTTTCGGTCTCCCGATAACATTAGAACATGACAATAACATCTCTTCACCGAGAATTCCGATGATTCGGACAGTACCCGCTTGGCAACATTTATCGCTTTTTCGTATTCTTTGACGGAACAGAGAGCCTCAGCTTCCGCCACATCATCGGATATTATCCTTTCTTTGATCTTTCCCAACTCAGCGATCGATTCTGCGGGCCTCCCCATATCGGATAATGCCGCAGCCCTGACCCTGAGGATGTCGTCGTTGTCTTCGATGCCTTTCAGCATGGATATTGCCTCTTCGTAATATCCCATGCTCCGCAGCCCTTTGGCCACTTCGAGTGCCGATCCTCTTTCGACTGTCTTTAGGAGAACTTTCACCACTCTCGATGCACCGTTCTCATCTTCGATCACTTTCAGCAAAGAGACACATGTCAGCAATGTGAACGGGTCGTCATTGTACACGGAGGCCAATCCCTCGATCTGTGAACTTGCCATTTCCTTATTACCTGACCTTATGTTCGATTGGATTCCCTTCAATGCCTGCTCTCTATCCATTATATGCGTATCGGCATTCACAAAATAAAGATTGAGTCGGGATCCCATCGCCAGCGGATGCAATTCATATAGTTTTACGTCGATTACCACTGGCTCATGATGCTTAAGGAATTTGCCATATACGGTCTGTTCAACGAATATGATTACAAGGTCTCTTTGAACGAGGGGGCGGTCACATTCATACATTCACTGAACGGTTTCGGGAAATCCACCGTTATGAGGTTGATATCAGATGTACTGAAGGGCAACATCAACGAGATCTGTTCCGCAACTTTCGACAGACTTGACCTGAAATTCGATAACGGCACCTCTCTCATCATAGAGAATGACAGCGAAGGTCTTCTCGCACAGATACAAAAGAACGAACTGGAAGAAGAACTCTCGGCGGACGAATTGAAGAACATCATGGATATTGTCTACATCTCCCCCGACAGAACCGTGCTTTCAGTGAACGGCGAACTGGTCCCCGCCCTTTCAACGTATCTTACGGAGCTTGCCGATACTATGAGGTCCGCAGCGGAAGACTGTGAACTTACCACCCCCCAGAAAAAGAACGGGAAAAAATACTCCGACGGTGAATTGGAATTCCGTTCCAAGGATCTGAAGGCAAAATTGGATTTCATCAAACAGGCAGGATTCGAACCGAATATGCCGTCCGGCTACAGATTCCCGCCGTCCAGGTTCGAGATAATGGAATATCGCAAGGATTACGAGGATCTCATCGCATCTCTCGATGACTACGTGGATCGTTTCTATTTCCTCGCGGAATCCGTGGTCGTGTTCATGGACATAATCAACGATGTATACATCAACAAAGAGGTGTACATCAACGAGAAGAACATCCTCAATGTGAGAATGAGCAACGGAACCGCTCTTCCGATCAACAAACTCTCATCGGGAGAGAAACAAATGATCATCATGACCTATCTTCTGCTTTTCAGAACTAAACCGGGCTCCATAGTCATCATCGACGAACCGGAGATATCGCTTCATGTGGCCTGGCAGCAGAAACTTGGAAAAACGCTGACTGACATTGCAAGATTACGTGATCTGCAGATCCTTGTCGCAACACATTCACCACAGATAATCCACAACGACTGGGATATGGCTGTGGAGCTGAAAATGGAATGATCGATAGACTCACCGCCTCGGATATCTCGAACACCGTTTCGATGCTCAGATCGTCCCATAAAGGTCCGATAGTGATCGTGGAAGGGATAACAGACAGCAGACTCTACGGTAAATTCGTCGATAAGGATGAGGTTGAGATCGTCATAGGATATTCCAAAGATAATGTCCGGAGATCAACGGCAGAACTTTGGAGCAACAGACGGGACCGGAGTATAATCGGAATAATCGATGCTGATCTTGACCGCCTTAACGGGAAGAGATACGATCCTCCTTTGTTCCTCACCGACAAACGGGACCTGGAAGCTATGATCGTCAGTTCACCCGCCTTGGATGATCTGCTGACCGAATTTGCCGACGAACGGCTTCTCGAAGACTTTGAGGGCAGATGCGGAAGGATCAGGGATGTTCTCGCAAGGGCTTCGTATCCCATCGGACTTCTGATGTATATCTCGTCGAGAGATCGAATAGGACTGAATTTCAAAGAGATGGAATACGGGATGTTCATCGATCCGAAGAACCTCTCCATCAACATACGAAAGATGATCGAGAACGTCTTTTCGGCATCACTCAACAAAGGCGTGGGAAAAAAAGAACTTGCGGATAAGATCGCCGAGGAAGAAGAGACCCTTGATGACCCTTGGATAGCCGTAAGGGGTCATGATGTGGTCTCCGTCCTTTCCATGGGGCTCAATGAATCCTTCGGTTCTTACAACAGCAAGAACATGAAGAGCGGACAGCTCAGCGGAGCACTGAGACTGAGCTTTGGAATGAATTATTTCGAGGAGACCGACATCTACAAAGACATCCTGAAATGGTCGGAAAAGAATAATTTCTTGATCTGGATCACTCAGTGACCAGGTCTTCCTTCTTCGTTCCTTCGGATGTCTCGATCAGTTTCTGCACCTTTCTGTCGCACTCATCGAGTATCTTCTTGCAGTGATCCCTGAGCACCACTGCCCTTTCGTATATCTCCAATCCTTTGTCGAGGTCCAAATTTCCGCTTTCCAACTCGTTGACCAACTGCTCCAGTGTCCTGAGACTTTCCTCGAAAGTCATATTCTCGTCTTTTTCCATTAATTCCTCTCCGTTCTTTTTATCTCTGCATCCGCACTGCCGTCTCTCATCCTGATGTTTACTTTGGATCCGTTATTCAATTTTGACACAGATGTTAGTACCTTACCCTCTGGATCGGTAACCATGCTGTAACCTCTCTCCAATACCTTGTTCGGATTCACGCTTTCCAACCTTTCGGAATATCTTGTCAGTCTGTTGTCGGCAGCGTTCACATATCCTTTCATGTACAGGTCCATGTTAGAATTCAGTTTTATGAACCTTCTTTGCATCATATCAACCCTATCTTTCAATGCGGAGGACATCCTTGATGACAACTCGTCCACCCTGATGTTGTACATTGACACTTTCTCCTCGGCACGTTTGGGTGAGAGCTTCATATCCAGTATCCTGAATCTGCTTTGCATCTTCTCCGTTGAATTCCGCAATGCGCGGTTCATTCGAAGCATATCAGTTTCCAGATGTCTCAATACCTCTTTTCTGTCCCTTAACGCAAGTTCTGCCGCTCCTGTCGGAGTGGGTGCCCTTACATCGGCGACCATGTCCGCAATAGTGAAATCCGTCTCGTGGCCGACGGCGGAGATTATCGGAACCTCGGAAGCTGCGATCGCCCTTGCAACGATCTCTTCATTGAACGCCCATAGGTCTTCGATCGACCCTCCTCCTCTGCCCACGATGATCACATCCACGCCTTCTTCGTTCAGAAGTCGTATCCCCTTTGCAATGGATTCCGCCGCTCCGTCCCCCTGTACCTGAGCCGGAACAAGAAGGATGTCTGCGGGAAACAATCTTCCGGAAGTCGTTATGATGTCGTGGATAACGGCGCCAGTGGGTGACGTTACCACACCTATCGTCTTCGGGTATAACGGAAGTTTTTTCTTCCTCGATTGCTCGAACAATCCTTCGGCTTCGAGTTTCTTTTTTAAGGCTTCATAAGCAAGATACAGGTCCCCAACACCCGCTTTTTGCATCGTTTCCACGACGAATTGGTAGGATCCTCTCTCAACGTACAGATCGACACGTCCGAATGCGGATATTTTCATGTTGTCCTGGGGCTCGAAATCTATCCTTGTCCTGGACGATTTGAACATCACTCCGCGTATCTCGCTTCCGTTGTCCTTGAGTGTGAAATAATAATGGCCTGATGTGTATCTTTTGAGATTGGATATCTCGCCCAGTACCCAAATGTCATTCACTGCCGCGGAATCTGAAAGTATGGATCTCACGCGGGTATTCAGTTGAGTGACCGTTATCGTCTCTGCCATTGGCGGAGTATAGGGCTTTACCGTTAAATCTATTCGTTAAAGTCCACCAATGATAACATAACCTATTCGATTTATTTTGCCTCACACCGATTAAATACAACTTTGCGATACAACGTGCATGGACATCGAGACGCTGAAACCCCTTGTCTCTCCGAAACTTCACGAATATCTTGATAAGATCCTTGAGATGTGCAATGCATCCTTTGCTATCAGCAACGGTATCGAATTGATCAGCATCTCGGAAGATCTGAGAGTTGTGATGAAAAAGACGATAGTTCCGGGGGATCTGAACAGCAACGGTTTCGCACACGGCGGTGCTTCTTACGGACTTATGGATCACACCTTTGCGGTCTGCTGCAATGTGAAAGAACCTACGGTCGGTCTCTCCTGCGACATCATCTACCACAGACCATGCGTGTCCGAGACCATCGAAGCAGTATCCGAGGTCATCAATGAATCCAAATCGTTGATAACCGTTGAGATCAAGGTTACCGGCGGAGGTAAGCTTATAGCTTCCGCAACCTGTGTAGGATTCAAAGCAAGGATGAAAAAGGAATGAGCCAAAAAAAATGTCCAAACTGTGGAGAATACGTTCCCAACAACAGCTTAACATGTCCGAAATGCTTCGCTTCGATACCTCGGGAAACACCAGTCAAAAAAGAAGAAAAGACCAGGAGGAGTGTTCCGCAGAACAAGAGCGGAACGCTCGCACTGTTTTTAGCCGTGGTTCCGGCTTTCGTGGGATTGTTGGGGCTGGGCAAGATATATCTCGAGCCTAAGGAACACAGAGGTTATTGGTTCCTTGTTGCGGGATTGCTGTTGTTCCTGCCGTTCTTAGTACTGTTCTTCACAATGCTGAACTCTGGTTTCATAGTTGCGATTCTATTATTCGTTGTAACGATAATTGTATTGTTGATCTACATTTCGGCGGCGATAGCCTCGATCCTGGACACTTTGTTCGGATCTGTTTTCAGGATCATAAAGTTCTGATCCGGAAAAACTTCGATGTGTTGATCAATACTTGCCTTTATCTCTCATATACAGTAAAAGCTGAGAGGACATCTGTGCCAGATGCATTGCTCTTCTTCCTCTTCCGACACATGCGGGATCATCCTTACAAAGTCTGCGATATGCTTTTCTGATCGTGACCGCCTCATCGGATGGGTCCTTGCACTTAAGACTGATGGGCATCTTTGCGGATATCGACGGCATCACTGATGACTGCAACGTGATATCCCACGGACGGCATGTCATGTATCTTCCGAACTCCTGTTTCACATCAAAAGAAGTTATATTCTTTCCTTTGATGATCTCCAGGACCTCTTCGGCAACCTTCTTCTCATCCTCTCCCGAGTATATCTCCTCGGCAAATATCCCGCCCGCACCTGCAAGGTAATCCAATTTCTTCTTCCCCAGAACTTTCGGATCGAAGTGGATCAGATTGTGATAGACCGTCCTGAACTCGTGAGCGTTTGTATCCACACAACAAACTGCGATGTCCACTATCTCATCATAAGGATACCCGTACGGGCCGCTTGAAATCGCTTGTATCACGTAGATCTCGTCAGACACAGCGGGGGTTATGTTCAGGTGTTAATTGTACTTTCGCTAATTTCGGACCCCTCTCGGTCCGATTATAAATACAAAGAGAGAGATTTTTCTCCAATGCGCAAAGTGAAGA
>JGI994J12354_10005834_pt1 | contig 10463 bp, 6 predicted proteins | sample IntmicLarv3ML3BL_FD_12354 | JGI IMG/M metagenome (IMG submission 12354)
GAGGACGGACAGAAATTCCTGTACGACACCGCATCTTTCTTGACAATTTTGGATTTGCCTGCCGGTGTTACTGTTCCGACAGAGGATCCGACTCCTCCCACCACTACAACAACTGAGGAAACCACTGTTGCAACGACTGAAGATACAACGGCCGCAACAACAGAAACAACTACAACCACAGCGGCTCCCACAACAACTACGACTACAGCTGCGACAACAACTACAACGGCTGCTACAACAACCACAACAGCTCCGGTTAGTGGTGAAATTGGAAATAACGCCGCCGGAATACCTGACAAAGCGTTCTATGACATTTTGGTCGCAAAATTCGGTACAGACGGCAAGCTCTCTGCTGAAGCGCTAAAAGCAGTGACCACACTGTCAATTAGTGATTCCGATACAGGATGGGACAGCATCAGCTCCATTGCCGGTATAGGGCTCATGCCCAATTTGGTTGAGGTATCTATTAAAGGAACTGCCGACAAAAAGATGCCTGTCACAGCATTGCCGGAGGATATGGCGAAATTGACAAAGCTTCAAAAGTTAAATATGAATGATACCATGCTTGCAAAGATTGAGAATATTGAAGGTATCACAACCTTGAAAGAAATTCGTATGCAGGCTTGCCCGGAGCTTAGGTATATCACCGGTTTGCCCGCGAATTCCGACATGGAAGCACTCTTTTGGAACAGCGGGGTGAACAAAGAAAATCCCGTGAATATGGCAATGGCAGATTATCTTAGAAATAAGGGTAACGTGAAAACACTCCAATTTGGTGAAGATGAAGGAACCGGCAACAATAAGCCGTTCGTCAAAGACGAAACAACCGTTCCGAATTCTGCCACCGGCATTGTTGATGAAGCTTTCTATGATTTCCTGTCTAGAAAGCTGCGCGATGATATGAGTGCATATAGCTTGGCCTCTATCGGTTATTTTGATACCGGTTGGTCGGGTTCTATCGAAAGTCTTAAAGGCATGGGCAGAGCAATGCCTAACTTGAAATTCATCGCCGTAGGCGGTGAAGTGTTTGAATCCTTTGCGGACATTGAAGTCTTGAAGGAGTATGACGGACTTACTGTTTATTTCAGCAATATGCCGAAACTGGATTGGAGCACTCCTGCAGGTCAACAGCTGCTTTGGGATTTGAAAGACAGAGTTACTCTTCTCAATATGCCTGCTGTTACGTATCCTACATCCGACCCTGGATATGACAGTGGTTATGTTGCAGAGATGCCGGCTCCCACAGAGCCGACTACCAGCGGAACTGATTCGTCAAATACAACTGCAAACACCACCACTACAACCACAACTACACAAACCGGCTCGAGTGATGAAGTCAAGAACGACAGCACCGGCGTTCCGGATAAAGCGTTTTATGACATCCTGGTTGCAAAATTCGGTACAGACGGTAAGCTCACAAAGGGAGATTTGCTTGCGGTTACCAAACTGGCTATCAATGATTCGGATACTGGATGGGACAGCATTTACTCCCTTGATGGTATCGGACTTATGCCCAACTTGACCGATGTATCTATTAAGGGTACTGTAGCAAAGAGAATTCCGGTTCGAGCTTATCCGGCGGATATGGCGAAGCTGACAAAGCTTAAATATCTGAATATGAATGATACCATGATTGAAAAAATCGAGCATATTGACAAAATCACAACACTGCGCGAGGTTCGCATGCAGAGTTGTCCCGAACTCCAATATATTCTTGGGTTGCCTGGAAACACAGGACTGGAAGCTTTCTTCTGGAACAGTGGTCCAAACAGAGATGACCCTGTGAATGTTGCAGTTCTTGATTATCTTCAAAACAAATGCGGCGTTGGAACAATTCAGTTTGGTGAAGATTATGCCGGATTCAACAAGGATTATTTTAAAGATACTACCGAAGTTCCGAATTCGAGTGAAGGCATCGTTGATGAGACTCTCTATGAGGCTCTTGCCACCCGTTTCCTTCTCAAGGGCAGTGACGTGACTGTGTATAATTTGGCAACCATCGGATATTTTGATACCGGTTGGACGGGAGAAATTAAGGACTTGACGGGTATTGCTAAATTCATGCCAAATCTCCAGTTCCTTGCAATCGGCGGCGAAGGATTTACTTCCTTCTCGCAGCTTGAAGATTTGAAGAAGTTCAATGGCCTTAGTATTTATGCCGAGGGAATCAGCGGACTTGATTGGAACAGCGAAGAGGGTCAGGCATTCTTGCTGGCAACAATGAACAATAACATAACATGGGATTTCGGCAAGCAGGACGTGAACATGCCGGACGGAAGTACAAATGCAAACACAACAACCGATGAAAATGGAACAACTGCAACTGCCGGAGAGTCTGATAATGCTCCGACCGGATATGCATTCAATACCTTCGTTGTTTGGTTTGTAATTGCTGCAGCCGGTGTTGCAATGCTCTCTCTCAAAAAGAAACGCGCAACCTCGTCAAAATAAGGTTTTAGGAAGTTGTTGGAAATACTGTATTCCCCGCGTTTCGCGGGGAATACAGGACTTTTACCACATACTCAACAGCGAGGGGCGATGTTGTCCTCGGGGGTTTGAAAGGCCATTTTCTGCAGAGAATGGCTTTTTGCGAAAATGCAAAATATTTATCCGAAGAGAAAAGGGGATTAATTATATGAAGAAAATCATTAGCTTTGCACTGTCACTGGTGTTCATTCTTACCACATTTGCAGCTTTTGGCATGATGGGACAAACTGTTTCAGCAGATTCGATTGTGAACATACCTGACCGTATATTCAAGACGTATTTAACCCAGCAGAACTCCGGCGGCAAGAATTTTTACAAAAGCGTTCCTAATACACCGATTGACAAGAATGGTGATGGGGAAATATCCGTTTCCGAAGCCGAGGCTGTTACAGAGCTTGAAATTGTCGTTTGGGGCTTAAAGGAACTTGATATTCAGTATTATGTCAAGAGTATCAAGGGCATCGAAGCTTTCAAGAATTTGACCAGATTTGTTATGCGCGGCGAAAAGGATTTGGCCGATTTATCACCTTTGGCAGCCTGCACAAAGCTGCGTTATTTACACATAAGCGATTGTGAAGTGAGCACACTTGCTCCTATTTCCACATTGACTGAACTCAATGTACTGTGGATTATGGGCTGTAAATTGACTAATATGGATAACCTTGCAACTTTTACCAAATTGAAGGACCTCAAATTTACAAAGAATTTAATTACAGATGTCCGTGGCGCGGCTGACCTTCCGGCAAAAATGACCAATGCGAAAGCCGGAACCGGCATTACAGTATACGACAATAAAATCGACTGTAAATTGCGATCAGTTATGCAAACAATTGATGCGATTGCTTACAAGTACAATTCATTGGGTGGCCTTGATTTCCAAAATGGAGCCACACAGGAGATTTATGTTTCGGGAATTGACCCCGATGCTGAGGCCTCTAGAAGCCTTGAAGAACCCGATGCTACAACACCACCTCCCGGCGGAGGAACCAATCCGCCGACTTCTACAGCGGTTGGCGGCGATGTGGCTGACCCGAACGAAACCGCAGGAACAGCAGGCGAAACTGAGGCCGGCGAAACTGAGATTGGAGGAGAGTCCACGATTTCCTCCGAAGACCCTTCCGCAACTTCTGCCACAGGTGAAACCAATGCTCCGGAGCCTAATGATGGCGGCAATAATATGCTTATAATAATTTTGATTATTGGCGGCGTTGTTGTTATCGGCGGCGGTTTTGCGGCATGGTGGTTCCTGTTCAGGAAAAAAAGCTGACATCACTGAAAATTGTCAGTGAAAAACAAAAATAACACCCGTAATTTGAAGCAAGGCATACCCAAATGGTATGCCTTGCTCACATACAGGGTGTAAAGAAACAGAATAGCCCCGGTTCAATTATCAAGACGGGGTAATTATCGAATTGGAAAAGGATTATGTATAAAAAAATATTTATCTTATTAATATGCTTATTATTTATTCTGCCGGGTTGTGCGAAACCGGACAACGGCGATATTTCAAATGAAGGTAGCAGCGTTTCGTCAACTTTGGACGAAGGCGGCATTACTGCAACAAGTGGGGATATGACTTTGAACGAAAATGGAGAAAATATTGAACTGTCCGGGCAAGGCAGCTCAGGCTCGGGAGATGTTCCAGGCGAATCCGAAGTTTCTTCCGGATCAACCGGCAGCATAGACACAGGAGCAACGACAATGCCGACAAAAGCGACTGTCACAGGGACGACGAAAAACACGACTCCCACGAATACCGTTACACAACCGCAGTCAGCGCATAATTTGAAAAACGGAATGCTGTTGTATATAGGATACAGCGGAGGACCTACATCCGCATTTCCATATCCTTCCTTCTCAAAAAGTGACATCGAAACATTGTTGGATGCCGGTGTAACCGATTTCATATTGATTCCTTTTGGACAATATAATTTTTTGAAAGCCGGTGACACAAGTTCTGCAATTCTGTCGCATTCTGACATCAATGGTATCACACAAAGTCAAATCGGTTCTTCATCATCAGCCGATTTGGCGGTTATCAAAGAAGAATACAGCAATCGTATGGATTTGATTATGAACGGTTCAGCGCGGGGGCTTGATTTTTTAGTCGATGAATACATAAAAAACATGAACACGGTATTATCGGCGAATTCCAAGGCTAAGATTTGGTTTTCATTTCCGGATATTGACGTTTTGCCATTGTCTGACCGATACAGTGCCGTGTATGAACAACATATCTACAAAGCTCTCAAATCAAAAATTTCAGCCACTGTGTGGAAGGAAAATATAGCAGGATTTTATTATGCCTGCGAAGGAATTGTCCAGTGGTATACCCCGTTTAATACCAACAATACAACCGATTTTAATAATGCAATCGTAAAAAATATGCGTTATTTATCCAATGTTGTTCACGCTGACGGCAAAAGATTTATGTGGATTCCATATTATCGGAGTTCAGCTTCGCATTCGGGTGCTGAAAGAATCGGGCATGTGGCGAATAAAACTGATATTTTTGATTATGTGATTATGCAGCCAAATTACTATTTTAACGAAAAAGAAGCACCTTGGATGCCTCTCGTGAAGGCAAGCCTTGATTCCGGCGCAGTTGTGAACTATAATAAATATGTTGTAGGTGGTACTAAAACCTCAAAAACCATTGTCACTGCGGAACTGGAAATCGACGCACGAGTGTCACAGTCGAGTTTCAAGGCACGTTATGACACATATGTCAGTAACTTTAAACCATTTGTTGGCAAGCTTCCGTTTGTATATTATGCCGGTGCACGTGATGATTTGATGAGTCCGGAGGTTTTGCAGTGCGTTAGGGAAATGTATAAATAGCAGTCTTGGATACTGTCAATTTCAGACATGGATTTTGTGATAAATATAAATAAGGAGGAGACGACTTGAAGTTGAAAAAGGTATTAACAATCATTTTGGCGGCGAGTTTAGCGGTTTTAGGCTCCGGATGTGTAGAGTCCGTCGATCCGTCAAGTACAGAAACAACAGGCACAACAGGTACAACTGCACCCGTTGCGGATGACTACAAAGAACCTGAATACGATCTGCCCGACAGTATTAAAATGGACAAAGGCATTCTCCTGTATATGGGTTATAACGGGAATTTTGGTTATCCCAGTGACAAATTGTACGAAACATATACAGAAGATGATATCAGAAAGCTCAAAGACAGCGGCGTGGAGCAGTTTGTGCTTCTCCCGACCGGTGCGTATAATTATGTAAAGGCCGATGATGAATCAACGGCCGTGTTGCTGAAATCAGATGTTGATGCCATTACTCAGGATATGCTTGGAACAACAAATGCATTGGACATGGAAAAAATCAAAGGTGAGTTCAACAAAAGTCTGGATGCGACAACAGGCGGTCCCCAGCGCGGTATGGATTGGCTGGTGGAAGAATACATCACTCTTACCAATAGAATTTTGAGCGTAGATTCTGATGCGGATATCTGGTATTCATTCCCGGATGTTTTGGTATATCCCATCGCGAACAAATATACCGATGTGTTTATTGAACATATTTTGAATGCGCTGAAGGCAAAATTGCCGGAAGATGTGTGGAACAAAAATGTCGGTGGATTTTATTATTGTTCGGAAGCGGTTGTTGCATGGTATACCGCCTTTGATACATCAAATAAAGAAAATTTCGGCAATAACATGGTACAGGGTATGAGAGATTTATCCAATGCTGTGCACAGGGAAAACAAGAAGTTTTTGTGGATTCCTTATTATCAGTCGGGAGGGGAGCATCAAAACGCCTTCAGAATTGGGAACATCGCAAACACCACCAATATTTTTGATTTTGTGTGCATACAACCAAACTATTATTTTGATGCACGCAAAGAAAATTGGGTAACAGCCGTCGAGTCTATAGTTGCAGACAATATGGTTAAGGACCACAATGGCAAAGTTATGGCGGGCGGTAAGACCTCGAAAACGCAAATCGGGCCCGAAATGGAAATAGATGAAAGAGCCCCTAACGCTGATTATATCGAACGGTTTCAAAAATACGTCGATGCTTATAAAAAGTATGTAGGAAAAGCGCCTATGGTATTTTATGCCGGGGACAGAAATGCAACTCTTTCAAAAGAAGTGCTTGAGCAAATAGCGATAATGTACAAATAGGACTAAAGAAAAGAGACACTAAAATAAAGTCGCAAAATTCCAACCGCTCCTATAGTGGAGACATGGTTCGGATTTTGCGGCTTTTTCTTTTGCCTATAACTTATTAATCCCCTGTTTTTCGCGTAGACTTTCGCCATTGTGTTGGTGTCATACCGCGACGTTTCAAAAAAATCTTGCAGAAATAATTCGGGTCGCCATATCCGCATTCGGCAGCGATTTCGGCAACCGGACGGCTCGTACCGGTCAAAAGTCTCTCGGCAGATTGAATACGCACGCCGGTCAAGTATTCGACAATACTTATGTCGAACCGGCGTTTAAAGGCTGTCATAGCCCCGGTACGGCTGCAAAAAAATGCATGGCAGATATCATTGATTGTCACATTGTTTTGATAATTTTCATCAATGTATTTTTTGATATTGCCGGCAAGACTGGTGCCGCTTTTGAAAAAATGGTTGCTGAGAGTTATGTACTGGGCACAAATATCAAAAATTTTGACACAGGAAGCAATAACATCCTGACGACAAACCGGTACAGATGATACTGCTTCCTTGATTGCATTGCTGTCCTGAATAATGACAGCGGCATTTTTTTCAAGCTCCGGCCCGCTGGTTTCCGAATTGTCAATTGACTGACCCATCATAAGATAACCAACAAGATTGCCCAAAACATACAGCGGTGTAACCGCTTCATAAAGTCCGAAGCAGCATTTATAAAGATAAACGCCGGAGTCATCGCGCGTATGCTCAAAGGCCTTTTTGTCATTTTCACGGCAACGGCAAAGTCCGGCATCCACTGACTGAACCAGTCTGCAATATGGTGACAGCTCCTTCGGATATGCCTCTACTTCACGAAATTCGGTATCGTGCACCGAAAGACGAAAGCCCGACAGATTATGAAGTTCTCGCAGAACCTCATGCAAGTCCCATTCTTTTTGCATATTACACTCTCCCTATCAATAGAATAATTGTAATAGTTTGAACAATATTTCTACTTCAAGTTCTATAATACATTGAATGCTTCAGAAAATCAAGCTATAATTTAATTAACTTGCAAATGCCTTTTCCGCCATACCTACCATCATTTCAGCATAGAAAGGAAATTATATGAAAAATCTTGAACAAATTCAAAAAATTGCCGCAAAATTCACCTTTGATGGGGAGCTTATTCATATTGAGCCGTTTGGACATGGACATATAAATGACACCTACGCCGTTTATTACAAAAGCGAGTTTTCAAGCCCGCGGCGGTATATACTCCAGCGAATCAATCACCTTATCTTTAAAAAGCCGCATGAAGTCATGGAAAACATCGTAAATGTAACAGAACATATAAGAAAAAAAGTTTCTGCCGCCGGTGGGGATGTCCTGCGCGAGGTAATGACTGTCGTGCATACCGTTGACGGTAAAAGCTATCATATAGATGAAAACGGTAATTATTACCGTGCCTATATATTCGTTGACGATGCTACGGCTCATCAAACACCGGAACGACCGGAATATTTTTATGAATCTGCCCGTCTTTTCGGAAAGTTTCAACAGATGCTTGCAGATTTTCCGGCAGAAAAGCTTTTTTCTGCCATACCGGATTTTCATGACACACGAAAGCGGATTGAAGCCTTTGAAGATGCTGTAAAAAACGATATTTGCGGACGCGCAGCTGATGTTCAGACAGAAATTGATTTTGCCATATCGCGGCGTAAGGAGATGTGCTTGCTGGTTGAGCTGTTGAATGCAGGAGAGCTTCCTCTGCGCGTAACCCATAACGATACAAAGCTAAACAACATAATGATTGACAATTTGAGCGGAAAAGGCGTTTGCGTCATTGATTTGGATACAGTAATGCCGGGACTTTCGCTCTATGATTACGGCGACAGCATCCGCTTCGGAGCCAGCACAGCCGCCGAGGATGAAGTTGATTTGAAAAAGGTATGGATTGATTTGGAGTTGTTTGAAAGCTTCACAAAAGGCTTCCTCGAAGAAGCGCGAGCCAGTCTTTTCCCATCCGAAATCAAGCATCTTTTTGATGGAGCAAAAATCATGACTTTTGAATGCGGCATACGGTTTCTGACCGATTATTTAAACGGTGATACCTATTTCAAAACTCATCGCGAAGGTCATAATCTCGACCGCTGCCGCACTCAGTTCAAGCTTGTGGCAGATATGGAGAAAAAAGAAGATGATATGCAAAAAATCATCAAAAAATGCTCAAATTAGGTCGTTTTGACAGTTCCGAACACGCCCATACGTTTTTATCGTAAGGACGAGAATATATCTTGTCCGTAGCGAACGAGATTGAGGAAACAAAAGTCGAAGTATGGTTTGGCAATCGTGCTACCGATGCCGTTATTGAAGGCATGACAAAGTTATAGAGGACATCGGAAACGAAAAAAAGCCATCGGATTTGATTCCGATGGTTTTATAGCTTGGTTTTATTTGTTTTTCAAAGTGATTTGATAAAGTTTAGGCCGTATGGGTTCGTTATTATCCTGAATGGGAAAATGGATAAAATGTAGCCATAAAATAGACGGTCATTTTTTCCGTCCTGCATTTTTTTCATTTGGACATTTTGGTGCGAATAGTAATAAGGGGCAACGAACGAATGCCGCATTCATGCGGGTTTGCAAAGTCAGATAGCAATGTTTACATCAATAACGAGCGCTTGGTTCAGACGAATCGGGCGTTTTTTTATATTTTTCTGACCGGAATCATTTCCCTGCATCCAGTAGAGGCAGATGTGCCATACATAAAATGCGGAGCATCATCTTTTGCAAATTCATAACCGTAAAGTTCAGGTTTGTAATTATTTATCGCGCGCGCCAGTTCCTCGTGCGCACAGCCAAACCAGTTTTCATCTTCATATGGTGCACCCTGAAACCACATATAAGAAAATGACGGTAATTCCACAATATCAAATCCGTCAGGAATTTCAGAGTTGTAATCAACAGGGATTTCCAATGCAAAAGCGGCTCTTGATGTATTCGGCAAAGTCATACTCGGAGGCAAATCAATGTACGATACTCTGCCTATATTTGATACTGATTTACCGGGATATATATGATTTATAGTTTCATTTCCATAAGACTCATCATTAAATTCCTGTGCTATGGTTTCCAACATTTCAGATTTGTCACAACCAATTTCTTCGCACAATTCAAAATAATGTGTTGCCTTTATTCCACGTGCCAATATAAGTTTACATGATAGCTTTTCTACGACTGTAACCGTAACGGTTCTTTGATTTTCAGACATTTCCATATGCTCCTTTGAATTTAATCGGAGATAATATTCGAGTATGGAAGTTGGTTCAAAATACATATACCTCAAGGGAATTCCATCACGATATTTGCTCGGATTTACACCGAAATAGGCATGAAACGCTTTTGTAAAACCTTCGTGCGAACCGAATCCGATATTCATAGCGACGTCCACAATATTACTGTCGTCATGTTTGATGTTACGTGCAGCGTTCGTCATTCGCATAGCCCGGATATATTCAAATGGCGTTTTATGAAATATCTCTTTGAATATTCTTAGTGAATGCCATTTTGAATAGTTCGCCGCTTTGCATATATCATCTAACGCTATATTGTCATCAATATGTTGATGAATGTAGTCTTGCATCCGTTGTGCCGCATTTACTTTTCCCCAAATATCCATATTTCACCTCCATTTAGAAGCATAGCATAATTGAAACAGAATTTCTTGAACAGGATTGCTATTTTTCCTTTATAGTCAATTAACTTAGAAAACATCTCAGAAAATGCAGATAAAAGCTTTGATATATGCGGTTTTATTTGTATTTGATGAGCTTGTTTTCAAGTTAATTGACTAT
>JGI994J12354_10005835_pt1 | contig 10462 bp, 10 predicted proteins | sample IntmicLarv3ML3BL_FD_12354 | JGI IMG/M metagenome (IMG submission 12354)
GGCATTTTCAGAAAAATGCCCTTGTATTTCTAAAAACAGAGGACTATAATGGTGAAAAATACTTGTTAAAGGATTCACAAGTAGAATAAAAGAGGAATGTAGTAATGGATTCGACATTAAAGAGAATTTTTGAAATAGAAGAAAAAGCACAAGACATAGTAGAGGACGCTAAAAAAGCAAAGGCAAGCTATAAAAGTGATATTGAAGAGGCGGCACAGTTAATAAAAGAAGACATAGATGAAAAGACAGACAAGAAAATTCTCTTTGTAAAGAGTGTAGAAGAGCAACATAGGGAAAAGAACACTGCAGAAATAAAACTTACTCTTGAAGAAAATATGAAGAGAATCAATGAAGAATACAGAGAAAAAAAGGATAGCTGGATTGACAGAACATATGAAAGCATAGTAAATAACAATTTTAAAGAAGGTGACATAAATGCTTAGTGAGTTATTTGCTTATGGTGGAGCAGTCGCTAAGTCAAAGGCTATAAAAGCAAAGCAAATGAAAGAGAATGACTTCGAGCAGTTGATTCAAAAGAAATCACTGGCCGAAGTTGTTATTTTTTTGAAAAATAATACACATTACTCCGATATTTTTCAAAATGTTGGGGATAAAAACCTACACAGAGGGGATATAGAAAACCCTTTAAAGAAGTATTATGCCTCTGTAGTGAAGAAGTATCACAACTTTATGGCGGGCAGTGGGAAAAAGGTGGTTGAAACATTTTTCCTAAAAGAGGAAATTGAAGCGCTTAAAGATGTTTTACGGAGATTGGAAAGTGATAAAGAGAGGTTTATTGCGCCAATTGACGAATATATAGCCGGACATTTTTCAATTGACATAAATAAGCTGGCATTGGCGAAAAATATAAATGAATTTATTGAAATGCTGTCCGGTTCAAAATATGAAAAACTGATAAGAGGGTATGTGAACAGTAATTATGGCGGCAATAAAAATATGTTTGCAATTGAAATGGCGCTGGATACTATTTATTTTAAAACAGTTTATAAGATTATTGATAATCTGAGAAACCGACGTGATAAAAAGATAATGAAAGAGATAATAGGGACTGAAATAGATCTTCTGAATATTATGTGGATTTACAGGTGTAAGAAATATTATGAAGTGCCTAAGGAGATAGTTTTCATACAGCTTATACCATACAAGTACAAGCTGAGTAAGGCGAAATTGCAAGAAATGGCGGCAGCAGAAAAATTCTCACAACTTGCGGAAATAATAAGGACAACAGAGTATAAAAGTATGGCGGAGAGAATAGCAGATAAAGACGGGAAAATGTTTATAGAGACCAGTTATGAGAAATATTTTTCAAATATGCTTAAAAGACTTGTCAAAGAAAATGCATTTTCAATAGCAGTTGTAATTGAGGAAATATATTCTGTAAACAGTGAAATAAGCAGAATAGTAAATATTGTTGAATGTATAAGATACGGGCTCGCTGTACCAGAAATAAAGAGAGTATGCGGGAGAGGAGAAATTTAAGTTGGCTATAATGAAGATGTGTATGGTGAATATTGTCGGACCTATAAATGATTTTGAGCGTATAGCTTTGAATTATGTGGCAGAGAGTAACATACATACAGAAAATGTTTTTTCAGTGCTTGACAATGTGAAGGGCATGTATGCATACAATGAAGATAGCAGAGTGTTTGAAATAGAGGAACAAGCTCTTTCTCTTTTGGAACTTGCAGGAATAAATGAGACAGAAATTTCAGAGACAGACAGCTATAAGGAATTTGAAAAGGATGCGCCCAGAAATATGGGATGTATATTAAATGGTCTGAATTCTGTAAAGGAATCAATAGCATCACTCACAGAGGATAGAAAGAGAATGTATGCTAAGTTGCAGGAATATGATGAGCTTAGAAAACAACTTAGACCTATTGAGACAGCGGATATAGACCTTAACAGGTTGTATGAGTTTGAATTTATTAAATTCAGATTTGGAAAAATGCCAATTAAGAGTTACCGTATTCTCTATGAATATCTTGAAGGAATTAATACATTTTTCCTTAAAGCAAGTGAAGATGAGGAATATGTATGGGGTGTATACTTTGTGCCGAAAAACGGAGAGGAAAAGGCGGACGCAATTTTATCATCGTTGTACTTTGAAAGGGTTCGTATTTCAAATAATGTACATGGTACACCTAAAAATTCATTGGATTATTTGGATGGGCGTGAAAAATACAGAAAAGGTCGTATTGAACAGATTGACAGTGAGATAAAAGAGCTACTTAAAGTTAAGGCAGAATTTATTGTATATGCAAAGAATTTTTCACAGAGAATGATAAAGCTTCAACAGGTTAAAAAGGTTGCAGGTCACACAAAAGAATCCTTTTATATTGTGGGATGGATGGCTGCAAAGGATGCTGATAAATTGGAAAAAAATTTGGTGAATGAAGCACAACTTGTATTTCTTACAGAAGAACCTAAGGATGTTTCAAAAATAACACCTCCTACTAAATTGAAGAATTTTATATTGTTCAGGCCATTTGAAATGTTTGTGAATATGTATGGAACCCCTGCATACAACGAGTTTGACCCCACCTGGATATTTGCAATATCATATTTTATAATGTTTGGCATGATGTTTGGAGATGTGGGACAAGGTCTATTACTCGTTATAGGAGGATTTCTCATTGCAAAGCTAAAGAAAAGCAGGTTAGGTGCAATTATAGGACTTGTAGGCATATCCTCAATGGTATTTGGTGCCTTTTATGGAAGTGTGTTTGGAAATGAGGAAATTATACATGGATATAACCCAATGGAAAATATGATGGATATGCTGATGTATGCAGTCTATCTTGGGGTGGGAGTACTCCTTTTTGTAATGCTGGTAAACATATTGATAGGAATAAAGAACAGAGATATAAGAAAAGCTCTTTTAAGTCAAAATGGATTGGCGGGGCTGGTTTTTTATTCATTAACAGTGTTTACAGTGGTATCTGTTATGTTAAAAGGAGAAGCGGCAAGCAAGCCTATCATCTATACTATCATTGCAATGATTCTGGTAATTATGATTCAAGAACCTGTTTCACGTCTTTTGAAGAGAAAGAAAAATTGGATGCCTGAGAAAAAGGGAATGTTTATTACAGAGGCATTTTTCGAAGCATTTGAAATTGTGCTTAGCTTTGTTACAAATACTCTTTCATTTATAAGAGTTGGTGCATTTGCACTTATTCATGTAGGTATGATGGGAGTTGTTAAGATTCTTGCACAAATGATGGGAGGAATGGATAGTCCAAGCATTGTGGTAATTATATTAGGAAATATACTTGTTATAGGACTTGAAGGTTTGGTTGTGGGAATTCAGACATTAAGACTTGAATTCTTTGAAATGTTTAACAGATTTTATTCGGGCAGTGGAAGAGAATTTCGTTCGCTGAATGAAGATAAATATTAATATTAATTTTTGGAGGTTGTTTATTATGTCTATAAAAGAAATTATTGCGGTATTGCTTTTGCTGAGTATTGTCGTTCCATTTGGAATGTATTTTATGAATGGCAAAAGACATGGAAAGAGAATTATGCTTGTCAACATATTCAGCTTCTTTGCGGTTGCAGTGGTTGCTTCCGTGTTTATATTCAGTGGTAATGTAAGTGCGGCGGAAGAGGTTGCAGAAATAGCGGCAAACAACAGTGACGGACTTAAATTTATGGCGGCTGGACTTGTTACAGGACTGGCGTGTATAGGAGCAGGTATTGCGGTAGCGGCGGCGGCATCTTCTGCACTGGGTGCAATAAGCGAAAATGAAAAGATAATGGGTAAAGCTCTGATATTTGTTGCTTTGGCAGAGGGTATAGCTCTTTATGGATTGCTAGTTTCATTCACAATCCTAGGAGGATAAATTGAGAATTTTTTTAATAAGCGATAATGCTGATACACAAACAGGGATGCGTCTTGCAGGTATTGACGGAATACTGGTAAATACTCCAGAGGAAGTGCGTAGTGCGCTTAATGATGTTTTAAGTGACCCTAAAATCGGTATGCTGCTTGTAACAGAAAAGATAGCTGAAATGCAGCAGGAATTTATAAGTGAAATAAAAATGAACAGAAGAACACCCTTAATAGTTGAAGTGCCAGACAGACATGGAAGCAATAAGACTGACAATTATATTATGGAATATGTTGCCACCGCCATAGGGCTTAAACTTTAAAGAGTGATTTCTCAAGGAAGTGATTTTATGAAAAATGTTGACGAAAGACTGAATAATTTTTCAAATGCTGTGTTGAAAAAGGCTTTTGATGTAAGGGAAGCCATGACAGAGGAACTGGAGAATAATAGAGATAAAGAGCTTAAAGAAAGAGAGATGCTCTATCTTGAAGAAGCATATAAAAAAATTCAGATAAATAAAGCTAAAATTATTCAAGAGAGCAATGAAGATATTTCAAGAGCACAGATAGAGAGCAAAAAGGAACTTATAAAGAGGAGAAATGAGATAATTGATGAAGTGTTTGAAGGGGTCCTGAGCAAGCTTAAGGAGTTTATGCAATCACTAAATTATTATTCATGGCTTTGTGAAAGGGCAGAGTACGCAATGGGAAAAGTAGGTAATTCCCACAATATATTGAATGCACTTATAAATAAGTCAGATGAACATCTTCAAGAGCGTTTAAAAAATGACTTGGATATAGAGGTTGATATTTCCAAAGAGGACATTATCGGAGGTATCATAGTTTGCAACAGAGAGGAAAACCTTTTACTGGATTTGAGTTTAAAGGAAAATCTTTATGAAGAAAAGAATGAGTTTTTGAAAAATGCAGGGCTTAACATAGATTTTACAAACTAAGGGGTGATTTTGGTTGAATGCGACTGGATATATTGCAGGTATAAATGGACCTGTTATAAAAGTAAAGGGCAGCAGAGATTTTAAAATGCTGGAAATGGTTAAGGCAGGAAACGATAACCTTATTGGTGAAGTTATCGGAATTCAGGGCGATGAAACCATTGTTCAGGTATATGAAAATACGACCGGAATTAAACTGGGTGAAAAATGCATTTCCATGGGCAAACCAATGTCATGTACTTTGGGACCAGGAATAATAGGAAATATTTTTGATGGAATAGAGCGTCCGTTAAAAGCGATAAGAGATGAATCGGGTGTTTTTATATCAAGAGGAATTGACATTGAATCTCTGGATACAGAGCGTCTTTGGGAAGTTAATATATGTGTTGCCGAGGGTGAAAGTTGTTCTTCTGGAATGATAATTGCCACAGTTGCGGAAACTTCTCTGATAGAGTTTAAATTGATGATTCCAAATGGGGTAAAAGGGAAGATTATTTCAATTGAAAAGAGTGGTAAGTACAAGATTACGGAGGTTATTGCTGTTGTTGAAACTCCTAAAGGTGAGAAAAAGGAAATTAAGCTTGTGCAGGAATGGCCGATAAGAAAACCAAGACCTGTCAGTCTCAGAAAACCGATATCAAAGCCGCTTATAACTGGGCAGAGAGTTATAGATTCTGTTTTACCTATAGCAAAGGGTGGAACAGCGGCTATACCAGGAGGATTTGGAACAGGAAAAACTATGACACAGCATCAGCTTGCTAAATGGTCGGATGCTGATATCATCGTCTATATAGGGTGCGGAGAACGCGGAAATGAAATGACACAGGTTTTGGAGGATTTCTCAAAATTGATAGATCCGATATCTCAGAAACCTTTAATGGATAGAACAGTTCTCATTGCAAATACTTCCAATATGCCGGTTGCGGCAAGGGAAGCATCAATTTATACAGGCATTACCTTGGCAGAATTTTATCGTGATATGGGATATCATGTTGCTATAATGGCGGATTCTACTTCAAGATGGGCAGAGGCTCTTCGTGAGATATCTGGAAGGCTTGAAGAGATGCCCGCGGAAGAGGGTTTCCCTGCGTATTTGTCATCAAGGCTTTCCGGTTTTTATGAAAGAGCCGGATATATGGAAAACTTAAACGGAGCAGAGGGTTCGGTAACTATAATAGGTGCAGTTTCGCCACAAGGAAGTGATTTTTCAGAGCCGGTTACACAGAATACAAAGCGTTTTGTAAGAGGGTTTTGGGCGCTTGATAAAAGCCTTGCATATGCAAGACATTATCCGGCAATACATTGGTTAAACAGTTACAGTGAGTATTTAGATGATTTAAGTCAATGGTATGAAGAGAATATAAGCCCTGACTTTATGTCTTACAGAAACAGGATAATGACTGTTTTACAGGAAGAAAATAAACTTCTTGAAATTGTAAAATTGATTGGTGCAGATGTTCTGCCTGATGAGCAAAAGCTTGTGCTTGATGTTGCAAAGGCTATAAGACAAGGTTTCTTACAGCAAAATGCGTATCATAAGGATGATACATATGTGCCTATTTTAAAACAATTCAGAATGATGAAGCTTATAATCACCTATGAATCGGAGGCGGCGGCAGTAGTTAAGCTTGGCATACCTATAAGACAAATACAAGAGACAGATTTGTTAGAAACCATAATAAGAGTAAAATATACTATAAGCAATGATAATTTGAGTGAGTTTGACATAATTGAAGAGAGAATAAAGACAGTTTGCAGAGAAATTAAGGAACATAACGGATTTGAGGGATAAGATATGGCACTGGAATATGTCGGATTAAATAAAATTGAAGGGCCTCTTGTGGTTGTAAAAGGGGTGAAAAATGCATCATATGAAGAGATGGTTGAAATCATTTCGGATAATGATGAGCATAGGTGGGGCAGAATTATAGAGGTGTATGAGGATAAAGCGGTTGTACAGGTGTTTGAAGGAACATCAGGGCTTTCACTTACAAATACAAAGTCTAAATTTACAGGAAAGCCTCTTGAAATTCCTCTGTCAAAAGAGATGATAGGCCGTGTCTTTAATGGCATGGGAAAACCTATGGACGGACTGGGTGACATATATCCTGATGAAACAAGAGATATAAATGGTATGCCAATTAATCCGGTTTCACGTCAGTATCCAAATAATTTTATACAGACAGGTATATCATCAATAGATGGATTAAATACTCTAATCAGAGGGCAGAAACTGCCTATTTTCTCTGGTAACGGACTTGCACATGACCATTTGGCAGTACAGATTGTACGCCAAGCATCAATTTCAGATGGGGACTTTGCCATTGTCTTTGCGGCAATGGGTATAAAACATGATGTAGAAACATTTTTCAGAAGATCTTTTGAAAAGAGCGGAGTACTCCAAAAAGTTGTTATGTTCCTAAATCTTGCGGATGATCCAGTGGTTGAGAGAATTGTAACTCCAAGATGTGCTTTGACTGCGGCGGAATATCTTGCATTTAAACATAATATGCAGGTTTTGGTAATAATGACTGATATGACTGCATATGCTGAGGCACTTCGTGAAATATCTTCTTCAAAGGGTGAAATTCCAAGCAGAAAAGGATATCCTGGATATTTGTATTCTGATTTGGCATCAATGTTTGAGCGTGCAGGTATTATAGAGAGTTCAACAGGCTCAATTACTCAAATACCTATTTTAACTATGCCAAATGATGATATTACACATCCTATACCTGATTTGACAGGATATATAACAGAAGGGCAGATAGTTCTTGATAGAGCACTTTCACTGAAATCAGTGTATCCGCCTGTATCACCGCTATCCTCTCTGTCCAGACTTATGAAGGATGGAATAGGTGAAGGTTTCACGAGAGCGGACCATTCTGCACTGGCAAATCAGCTTTTCTCCTCATATGCAAGGGTGGGAGAGGCAAGAGCGCTTGCTTCAGTTATTGGTGAGGATGAGTTGGGTGCTTCTGATAAATTGTTTATGCAGTTTGGCAGATCTTTTGAGGAAAAATTTATAGCACAAGACAGAGATGAAAACAGAAGTATTGAACATACTTTGGATATAGGTTGGGAGTTGCTTAGAATTTTACCCAGGAGTGAACTTGATAGAATTGATGATGAACTTCTTAATGAATATTATGAAGAGGTTAAAAAATAGATTTCCAAAGGAAGGAACTTTGTAATGGATAACACATTATTTCCCACAAAGAGTAATCTTATGCTTGCAAAGAGCACTCTTACACTGTCAAAGCAGGGTTATGAACTTTTGGATAAAAAGAGAAATTTGCTTATAAGAGAGATGATGGGACTTGTTGATAAAGCGTCTAGGGTACAGGCGCAGATTAATAAAATTTTTTCAGAAGCATATTTAATACTGCAAATGGCAAACATAATGTCAGGGATTGAATATGTCAGAGATATTGCGGATTCAGTTGCTATTGAGGACAATGTTACAGTGAGATTCAGAAGTATAATGGGTGTTGAACTGCCCACAGTTTCCTTTGAAAGCACTGGAAATATGCCGCAGTATGGTCTTTTTAGAACAACTTCTTCACTTGATGAAGCATATGATAAATTTAAACAGGTAAAACTTTTAACAGTGGAGCTGGCTGAAATAGAAAATTCCGTGTACAGACTTGCAATTAATATACGTAAGACGCAAAAACGTGCCAATGCTCTTAAAAACAATACAATTCCCAGATATGAGGAATTGATAAGGTATATTCAGGGAGTTCTTGAGGAGAGGGAGCGAGAGGAGTTTACACGTCTTAAGGTGATTAAGAAAAAGAAAAACAAGGATTAATACTTAATGGCGGATAAAAAAGAAAATATTTTGGGGACACAGCCTATAGGAAGACTTATGTTAAAGTTTGCCATTCCGTCGGTTGTGTCCCTTTTATTAAATGCAATTTACAACATTGCAGATCAGATTTTTATTGGGAGAAGTGATGCAGGAACATTGGGAAACGGTGCAACCGCAGTGGCATTTCCCATAATATCAATAACTATGGCAATTTCTCTTTTGTTTGGAAATGGAGGAGCAGTCCTTGCCTCATTAAGAATGGGGGAGAAAAATACCGAGGATGTAAAGAGGGCACTTGCGAACTCAGTCCTGTCAACAGTGGTTTTTTCTGTTATAATAACAATTGTAGGATTTGTATTCTTGGAACCGATTATGAAAGCTTTTGGGGCAACAGAAGAGTTATTGCCATATGCAAAAATATATTCCGTCATCATTTTGGCAGGAGTACCATTTATGGCAATAGGCAATGGACTGAGTAATTTTATAAGAGCGGATGGAAAACCTAAAATTGCAATGTTCAGTCTTGCGTCAGGGGCAATACTCAATTTGATTCTCGATCCGATATTTATATTTGGATTTAAAATGGGAGTTGTGGGAGCCGCACTTTCCACAAGTTTGGCACAGGTGGTGCCGACTGTTGTAGCTATATGGTATTTTGGGCGGAAAAGCGAGAATATGAGGCTTGAAATAAAGAGTTTTAAACCAAATTTTAAGATTATTGCAGAAATAATTAAAATGGGGTTATCAAGCAGTGCGGCACAAGTGGTTATAACAATTGTTACAATTGTTTTGAACAATAGTTTAAAGAAATATGCCGCTTTGAGTGATGGATTTGTAAATGTGTCGGTAGCGGTAGCGGCAATGGGTATTGTGACAAGGGTAAATGGAATGATGATTGCGGTGGTTACAGGGATTGCAACAGGAGCACAGCCGATATTAGGATATAACAAAGGAGCAGGAAATATTTCCCGTGTAAAGAAAACATATATTATTTCTGTGGTTTCGGCAACAGTTGCCGCGATTATATGTTGGGCGGGAATGATGTTTTTCACCAATCCAATTGTATCAGTTTTTAGGGGTGAGGATTTACAGTTTGTATCATTTGCCTCACTTGCCATGAAGATATATTTGATGTGCGTATTTACAGCAGGATATCAGATTGTATCATACAATTATTTTCAGGCAACCGGACAGCTTTTAAAAGCAGTACTGCTTACACTTTCACGCCAGATATTTTTGCTGGTGCCAGCAATATTAATTTTGCCGAAATTTTTTGGAATAAAAGGCATTTTATATGCGGGACCGTTTGCTGATGTGACTGCGGTATTGATAGTTACAGTTTTCATAATAAAGGAGATGAGGAGCATAAATGGAGTACAGGATTGATTATTATAATACTCTACCATCAACCAATACATTTTTGAAACAGCTTGCGACGGAAGGAGAGCCAGCAGGAAAGGTTATAATTGCGAAAGAACAGACTGGGGGACGAGGACGTTTCGGCAGAAGTTTTTTCTCTCCCTTTGGCACAGGACTGTATATGAGTATTCTGATAAGACCCAAGCTTGCGGCGGAGCAGGCGCTGTTTATTACCACAAGTACGGCAGTTGCTGTTGCAAATGCAATAGATTGTGTGACAGGGGCTATTTCCGGAGAGAGTGAGAAGGCGGGAATAAAATGGGTGAACGACATTTTTCATAAGGGCAAAAAGGTGTCGGGGATTTTAACGGAATCGGAGATTGAAAATGGATTTCTGAAATATGCGGTAGTGGGAATAGGGGTCAATTTGTTTGAGCCAGAGAATGGGTTTCCTGATGATTTGAAAAATGTTGCTTCAAGTGT
>JGI994J12354_10005836_pt1 | contig 10462 bp, 7 predicted proteins | sample IntmicLarv3ML3BL_FD_12354 | JGI IMG/M metagenome (IMG submission 12354)
ACGATTGCGCCGCGCGCTGCAAATCCGAGCGCCGCCGCGCATCCTATGCCGCTGGCTGCTCCGGTAATAAGCGCGACCTTATTTTCAAATAATACGTCCATATTAAAGACCACGATTTATTCATCACTAACAAGTGATGAATAAATTTTCCTTTCTTCAAAAAGTCGGTTGAACAACCGCGCGGCTATGTTTTGGTTGCTTCTTGTCGGGAGTTTTGCGTAGCAAAACTCACTGGGCGGCTTGGCAAGCTATACCGAACGCACGATTAAACATCCGCCCTGCGCTTCTTTGTAGTTTGAATTTTATTCAAACTATCTCCTCGCTTAATGTTGGTAGGACCGCTCGAAATGCCGGACAATTGCTCACTAATAGTGTCCTACGCCCTCAGTTGTACTTATCAACCAATTCCGCCGTGGTTCGGTAAGCCTCATTGATAACCTTTTCAATCGGCCATGTGAAGTATTCGGGGCGGTTCGCTTCGATGCTGACGGGGCCTTTATACCCGATGGCTTTGAGGTTCATCATAAAATTGTCGAGGTCAATCGCGCCTGAATCGGCAAAGCGGCGGTGCGGCACGTTGAGAACACCGAGCGGCTTGTCGTCGCAGTTGTTGAGGTGAACAGTGATGATTTTTTCGGGCGGAATGTCCTTATAAATCGAAAAATCGTTGTTTTTGCCATTGATGTACTGGTTAAAAGCGTCGGGGCAAAGCCCGATGTTTGTGCATCCCGTTCCGTTTATAATCTCCAACGCGTGATCCATCGTTTTAACCGAGCCGCCGCGTCCGCACACCGGCTCCCACGCGATTTTCAGCCCGTAATCAGCGGCGATGCCGCAGTATTTGCGCAAAATCCGCACGGAAAATTCTGTTACCTCGTCACGTGAAAACGGATAGTCGGTGTTCAGCTCGTCTGTTGGTCTGCCGTTTTCATCGCGTGTCATCAGCACGTGGTTGATGATAAGGAACGACTGCTCGCCGATTATCTCACCAACATGGCAGGCGGCGATAAAATTCGTCATCATCATCGCGTCGCGGGCTTTTGTTTCCGGTGTGTCACCGATGAAAAAGTCAGGCGAGATAAACTGTCCGCCCATGCAGACAGGCTTTATATGGCTGTTGTCAAAAAAAGCGCGCAGCTCCTTTGCCGAGTGGTTCACGAGGTGTTTTTGCAGTGAATCGAAGCGGATTTCAAACACGTCAAAGCCCGCCTTTTCGCAGAGCTCAAGGTCGCGCTCCAGCGTTGAATCCGCGCACTCGATTCCCGTACCTTGCTGATAACCTATAAGCATGGTGATTCTCCTTTAAATTAATTTTCAGAAGCAAATGTTTTGTTTATTGTACTACTTGATTTGTTTTGTTGCAACAGTTAATAAAACCTGCCGCCGCGAATTAATCCGCCGTTTCACACAAAACAGGACACCGGAGCGTCCTCCGATGTCCTGCTTTACATTTGCTATTGACCGGTTAAGCTATGAAACGCGAGCACCGAGGATTTCCTTGATTCTTTCGCAAACGGCTTTGAAGTTATCGTGCCCGCCAAAGGCCGCAGCCTTGATTCCGCCTTCCTTAGCAGCCGCTAAACGCTGCTTTGTATCCTTGTAGTCTATCATCGGGCCGCCGCCGACACCAACCTTTGTCGAGTTTTTAATCTTGCGGACAATAAGCGTGTTATCCTTAATCGTCACGCGGGGCTGAATCTGCATAACTGTGTCAAACTGAAGCGATTTGCCGAACAGACCCTTTTTATACTTAAATTTGCCCGGTCCGTCCCAATTTGCGGCGAGAATGTCGCGCAGCTCCTCAAGAGTCATCGCGTCGCGAAGCGTCATCTTTTCTGATGACTTTGACATTTCCTTCATATCCATGGCTTGCACTCTCCTTTTTTATTTTACGGATGGTATACGATTGAATTCATCAGCGCAACAAATCTCGGGTCGTCCAGCTTCATCTCAAAATTGCTGCCGAAGGAATCGCGCTCGGAAACACGTACTTCTATGTATATATCCTCGTCCGCGCTGTTTTTGTAGTATCCGATAAGATACGTGTCGAGGTTGCACGTTTCGTGGTCTTCGCCTGCGTAAATCGTTACGATTCTGTACGTTGTGTCACCAAACGTAATCTCGCCAAGCTCCTCACCCTCACGCGCTCCTGAGAAGGTGCAGGTGCGGAAGCACTCCGCAACCGCGGTGTCAAGCGAACTTACCATACGTGTTGTTGTAATCTCAACGTCGCCATGATGCACGCTGCCGCCGAAACCGATATCGACTAAAAGCGTTCCCAACCACTTGACATTGCCGCCGAACTCGCTTTCAGAGGGTACGTACTTAACCTCATAGCTCATTTCCGCCGGTATTGTTATATCTGAGAAGGTGCCGTAAAGCGTTACGGGTCCGTCACCCTCCTCACCGGCTTCCGTCAACGGAGCGGCTGTTTCAACGGGTTCCTCAGGCGTTTCCTCAGCTACCTCCTCCGGAACATCCGTCTCCGGGGTTGGAGTTGCCGCCGGTGTTGCGTCCGGAGTCGCTGTACTTCCTGCCGGCGTGGTCGCGCTCGGCGGCGCGGGGGTGTCCTTGCCGCCGCAGGCGGTGAGTGTTCCAACAACCAAAAGCACGACGAGCAAAATCGTAATTGCTTTTTTAAACATTAATTTCTCCTATATTTCCGAATTAAAATCTAGCTTAACCGTAGGATGTGACGTTGGCTTTATATTCCGCATAACCCGGCGGTATAAGCTCTAAGCCCTCATTCCACAGATGTCCGTCCTCACGCAACATTATCACAACATCAACGGGCGTACCATCCTCGGCTATGTAGATAATGCTGAAATACAGTGCGCCGTCATAAAGCGCCGCGGTATAAGCCGCCGTGTCGTCAGCCGTCAGATCCATGTCGTAGAACCACGCGTCCTCTTCACCGATGTCGGGCTTAACAAACTGGGAATCCTCAAAGACGTACATGGATAAAATCGCATCGTATTCGCTGTAGTTCAGCTGCATGTCCTCGTAAACCTCAAAGTACGGATAGCCGTCGCTTGAGTAATCAAACATAGCCCAAACGTCACCCATATATTCCTGATCCGGAATCATAAGGAACCCATACCAACGGCTGGGATACCCTATCTCAGTTGTCGTGTTGACAAATGCACCGTCCTCAATGTCGTTAAACGAGTCTTCGTCATCGGGTAAATCTGAATCGAGGGGAATATCTCCCTTTTCAAATATGTAGAGCATTCCCGTGTCAAGCGTGATAATGCCGTTTTCAAACGTTGCCTTATAGGTAACGCCGACATCCTCTTCGATTGTCAGCTCATAACCGTCAAAGCTCCAGCTGAACGGATATTCGTTGCCTGCGATGCAGACCGTACCGCGGGAGCTTGATTCAAGCTCCATCCATTCGCCGGCGGGATTTGATATATTGCCGTCCTTCATCATATCCCAGCCCGTGCAAACATATGTTCCAAGCATATCGGCAGGGACATCGGAGGATTCTTCATCGTCCCAACCCCAGTCGTAGTCATCATCCCACATGCTCGCGGGCTTGTTTGCCTCCGCCTCCGCCTTCAGTGTTGTGTAAGACTCACTGCCTTCCTTGGCAAAAACGTAGGGTGTATCCATAATGCTGATTTTAATAACGTCGCCTTCAATCGTCCCTTCAAAGGTGAAAAGGAAACTTTTAACGCTCAGCGCCGAGCCTTTGAGCTTCCATGTCGCATCCGATTGACTGGAGACATCACCCCCGCTGCTGAGGTTCAAAAAGCCCTTTCCGCCGGCGTCAAGTATAATATATTCGCCTTCGCCGGGCCAGTTATCATCCCATGCGAAGTAGCTGGTGCATAAGTATTTTCCCGTTACGTCGGGACCTTTGCTGCATGCCGCAAAGGTAAAAACCATGACAAGAATTAAAACAACAGAGATAATTTTCTTCATTCTACAAATACTCCATAATGTAATTTTACGTTGCAGATAACCTGCAATAATACTTAAACCGGAGCCCCGGCGATATCGCCGAAGCTCCGGATTCGTTCGGCAGTCGGTACGATTTTTGCCGGCCTTCAAAAATCGAATTCTTTTGCCTTAATTATTCGACGGGTGCAATATCCGCCGCGGCCTTCTTGTTCTGGAAGGCGCCGAGGAGATAAAGAACCGGGATGATAAGACCTGTGATAAGGTTGATGAAATTGAACTTGCCGCCCGCTGCCAGGGAAAGGATTGTGCCGAGGATTGAAAGAATGATTACAATGATGCCGATTACGATGCACTTCTGCGCTTTTTCCGGCTTATTGGCGTTCTTAACGCCCATGATGCCGGCGACAAAGCTGACTACTCCGCTGACAAGTACTAAGATGCATGAGAATGTCAGAAGTCCTGCGCTTACCGGAGCCCCAGCCGCCGCCGCGATTGTCGCGACAAGTGCAACACCCAGAACTGCGATGATTCCGACGATAAAGCTGAGAACGCCGCCGATGATCATAAGTATGCCTGTTACCTTGAGGAACCCATTGCTCTTTGCTTCCATATTATTATTCCCTTTCTTTTTATGCGTATTTTTCTATTTTTTGATTTTTCAGCCGGTTAAGTAAACGCTGTGAAATTCGCCGACATGCCGATAGGTATTTATCTCAAAAAGTGCAGTGATTATTTTTTTGCTCCTCACCTCCCGTTATTTTTTACGGCAACAAAAAACTGTAAAATGCCGTAAAAAGCAATTAACCTCAATGATATTACCATCATTGAGGTTAATCTGTATATCGTTCCTAGGTTGGTTTTTTGTCAAATTTGTGTAAATGCTTAAAATTTCCTTAGTATCAATCCAAGGTTGATACGGTTAAAAAACTGCCTTTTTTCAACGGTTATTTAGTAATTCCTCCAGTTGAGCGCTGAAATTCGAACTTCTTATCAGTTCAAGATAAAGCCGAAGCTCGTCGGCGCCCTTAACAGACAGCTTTTTGTATATGTGTATGTTGTGTGTTTTTAATGTGCTTACCGCAATGGATAGCTCCTCGCGAATTTCATCAAAGCTTTTGCCACGCATATAAAGTGAGGTTATGGTTCGCTCGGCGGGTGTGAGTTCCTTAAGCTTTCGCATAAAATCGGAGAACATCAGGCTGAGCTGCGCCGGCTGACCGGGATTTTTATTTGAATAAAGCCGAAGAAGCTCGTCAAGCTCCCGTATGCCGACGGTGACCCTGTCGTCAAACTCGTCGGAATCAACGTTTTTAAGCGCCTCCACCGTCGCCGACAGCGGTTTTGCCAGACGCCGGCTGAGTATCATCGATAAAATCACGCTGAGCATCAGCATACAGACAAGAATCGCAAGAAACCGCGTTACATCCGCAAAAAGCTCTAGTCTATACGCCGATTCCGGCAATAGTATCGACAGCGCAAACCTTGATGACGCGGAGAAGGAGCTGTTTGCGTAAAGCGGCACCTCGGAATAAGCGACCCTGTAGGATTCGCTGTCGGTCGAGCAGCGAACCGGTTCGGAATCGTCAGTGCCGGCGATACTCATATATCCTAAGCCCGACAGAATACCCGAAACCTCCGTATTTCCGGAGTAAAGCGCGTCTGACACGGCAAACTCAGAGTTCTCGTTTACGCTTGAAAACGCAAGCACAAGCCCGTTNTACCGNTCCGTATCGACAGGGTGTGAGTAACGGAAATTTGTCTGCGAAATTTCCAAACCGCAAACACCTATTGCGTTGCCGTCTGAATCGACGATCGGGATACTGCATATCAGTGAATTTCCCACCGCCTCCGGTATTACGGAGCCGAGCATCCAGACGTACAGGTTTGAAAGGTTTCGATCCTCGCTTGCGGAGTGTGCCTCAAGCGGCAGATTCCAAAGCGGACGGTTCTCAATGTCAAATTCAAGGTTCCAGTTTGCCTGAAGCGTCATGCCGCGCTTTATCGCAAACTGCGTATTACCGCGAAGATAAAGCGTTTCGGACGGATTTCCGACACGTTTTGGCTCCACGCGTCTTATATACACGCCGGCTCTGGAGTTCTCCGCGCCCTCCAGTCCGGGATTTATCGTTGTGTTGAGAATCATAAACACGCCGCTGCAATTTGCACGCTCCAGCGCAAGCTGCAACAGATCGGTTTCACGGTCAAGCAGCTCTAAAAGCAGTGCGCCGCTGTTGTTTAGCTCCGAAAAATTAATGTTGTCAACGTTTAAAATACCCTCAATATCACCCGACAGCATTCGTGACAACGAAACCGCTTCCGCCGCAACACCTCCGAAATGCGTACGAATATCCTCGCGAGCCTTGCTCTTTTCACGCATCATAACGGTTGCCGCGCTTCGCATATTCGGAACGATATTACTCGTTAAGGTGAATGCCAGCACAATGCCGAGGAACATAACGGTACCGAAAATTGACAAGTGCAAATAGATGTGCCTGCTGATCGGAATTCCGTCAGTCTGCGCATTCTCATCCTTTAATGTTTTTTGCCACAACCTCATCCAAGCACCATCATTTTATTTTTTATGAAAAGCTCTGCTGAAACCGCTCGAGCGCGTCCTCCGATATAACCGACCACGCATTTTCCGGCGTTTCGCCCGACCTTATAAGCCGCAGATATCGTTCCCTGTCCTGCTTTGCCATATCGTTCACCACTTTGTTATACTCGCTGATTATAGCATCGTAGGAATCAAAAACCGGCGGAATATAAAACCGGTAGCTGTCCTGCATAGCAACGGCTGTTGTTAACATCTTTTGAATTTTTTCGTTATCGGATAATATTTCCCCGCCGCCACGGATATGCTCCAACGACGCCGTGTTTACAGGCATATAACCCGTACTTGTTCCGAAGCGGTAGTTTACATCCGTTTCCGTCAGCCATTTAAGGAAAAAGGACGCCGCGTATTCTATTTTCGGCTCGGATTTTAAGACGCATATGCCGCCGCCGCGCTGCATGACGACGTTTTCGCCGCCCTCAACCACGTGGTATGGCAGTACCTCAAATTCGGCGTCCTCCTTTGTGTTGTCGGCGTACGTCACGGAATCGGGGTAAAATATCGCGCCGGCGGAGGTGCTGCTGATACAAACGGCGTCGCCCGTCATGGCGAGATAATTGCCGTATTTTGTGAATATCGCAAAGCCTCCGCGTATCAGTGATTGATAATATACATTCCAAAAACGCTCAAAGGCCTCCGATTGCAGCTCCAGCTTTTCGTTTTTAATTAAATCCACGCCGAGCTGCTCAAACCAAATCGCTGTGAGATTAAACGGATTGTCGGAATAATAAAACGCCTTGCCGTCGTTTTGAACGTCGGGTGTCTGCGCGTCCGTCCATTCATAGTATTTCTCCGCCAAAACGGCAATATCTTCAAGATTTGAAAGCTTGCTTATGTCGTCGCCCGTGGCAGCTGTAAAACGATTAAAAACCGTTCTGTTTAGGTAAAGCACCTCCGTTGATTTCGCAACCGGCATCAGATAGAGCTTATCACCGCCGAGCTTTCCCTCTTCAATCAGCGTCGGAACAAAGGTTTCCAGCTCCTTTTCGGTGAAATATTCGCTGAAATCCAGCAGCAGCTGTTGCTGCGCCAGCAATAAGGCAACCTGCGGATACAAAACCGCCATGTCGGGAAGCGTCGGAGCGCCGGGAACCTCGTTTACCGCGTCGATAAGTCTCGCTTTCAGCTCATCAGCGTTGGAAACAGACGCAATATCAATGACAATTCCCGCATCCGCACCGGCGGTTCTGTTAAACTCGTCAACAAGCGCGAGAAATTCGTCGCCCATCTGCTCAACATAAGTGTGCCAAATAGTCAGCGAAACGGGATTTTTCGGCGAGGGAATATCAGGGTTGCCGCAGCTTGTCAGCAAAACGGCGAGTATTAGTAATACTGTCACTGATTTTATTATCCTCATTCGAAAATCCACTCCCACGTTATCTTTTCCATGGCACAAAATATACACCAAATATAATACTACGATCTTCGCATTGTTGCAAGTTTTCTTTTACGGCGGACAGCACAAAATTACACGGCGTAAAGACAACGGCCCGCAAGGGCTGCGTTTGTCAAGGTAGTAATACCGGAGGACAGCGCCGCCCTCTAAGTTTTACTTCGTAAAACTTCTAACAAAAGCTTTGCCTAAAGGGGCATACTTTTAATAATGTGTACACACATTTGCACACATTCACTCAACATATTATTGCTAACAAATTCCACTTGTGATATAATCTTCTCACTGCAAACATGAATTAGGTAAGTTTGAAAGCCGGCGCTTTCAAACCGGTTTTGTCCCTTTCCGCCGAATAAAACCGGCAGTGAGGAACAATTCCCAAACAAGGAAAGGAAGGGTTATATATGCTGACAAGACTTAATCTCACAATCAACGGAGTACCACGGCCGGCGCTTTGCGATCCCGAAAAGGACAGCTTGGCGACCGTCATCCGGCGCATGGGACTCACCGGCACAAAGGTTGGCTGCGGAACAGGCGTTTGCGGCGCTTGCTCAATCATCCTTAACGGAGAGGTCATCCGCTCGTGCAACAAAAAGATGAAAACCGTTCCGGAATACAGCGAAATCATCACAATCGAAGGCATAGGCACACCGCAAAATCTCCATCCGATACAGCAGGCATGGATCACCTACGGCGGAGTTCAGTGCGGCTTCTGCTCACCCGGTTTTATCGTGTCGGCTTACGGGCTTCTTATGCAAAACGTAAATCCCTCACGAACCGAGGTTCGCGCATGGTTCCAGAAGCACAGAAACGTTTGCCGCTGCACGGGGTATAAGCCACTTGTTGACGCCGTTATGGCTGCCGCCGAGGTAATGCGCGGCGAAAAAACAATGGCGGATATCACCTTCGACGAGACAAAGCACGATGATTTCTACGGCACGGAGCTGCCGCGTCCCGCCGCGCTTGCAAAGGTGACGGGGCTTTCCGACTACGGCGATGATATCAAGCTTCAAATGCCCGGCGGCACGGCACACCTCGCCGTTGCAATCTCCGAGGTCACTCATGCACGCATAATCGACATCGACATCTCAGAGGCGGAGAAAATGCCCGGAGTTTATAAGGTTATGACCGCAAAGGATGTTCGCGGCACAAACCTGCACCCCGTGCCGCAGATACATCCTCGCATGAAAGGCAGCGGTATTTTAGAGTTCCCGATTATAGTGGACAAGCTGATTCGCCGCCGCGGCGACGTGGTTGCGCTTATCGCCGCCGACACGGAGGAGCACGCACGCGCCGCCGCCAAGACGGTCAAGCAAAATCTTGAGATTCTGCCGTCGTACATGTCTTATCCCGAAGCGGTTATGCCGAACGCAATACAGCTTCAGGACGGACTTCCGAATTTCTACATGGAGCAGCCGCTTTTTAAGGGCGAGGATACAGATGCTTTGTTTGACGATGCCCCTATCGTTGTAGAGGGAAGCTTCTATTCCTCGCGTGAGCCGCATCTCCCGATTGAGCCGGACGTTGTGCAGGGCTACTACGAGCCGGACGGCACGCTGACAATCCAGTGCAAGGCGCAGTCACTTTATGACTCACGCCGCGAGGTTTCCGAGGCAACGGGACAGCCGGAGGAAAAGCTGCGCATCATAATGAACCCGACAGGCGGCTCTTTTGGCTCGTCAATCACCGGAAATACATACGCGCTCGTTGCGACAGCCGTACAGAATCTCGAAATTCCGTGCACATTGACGCTCAGCTACGAGGAATTTTCTCACATCTCGGGCAAACGCGCCGCGTCATTTGCAAACGGCCGCCTTGCCTGCGACGAAAACGGAAAAATCACCGCCGCGGAGTACGATATCGCGCTTGACCACGGCGCCTACACGGTTGTCGGAAGCATAATTTTCGGAAACCTTGTATCCATCGGCTTCCACGGCTACAATATTCCGAACATCAAGGCGCTGGCGCGTGCCGGTTCCTCAAACAACGGCTTCCAAACGGCTTACCGCGGCTTCGGCGCACCGCAGATTTACACCACAACCGAAGCGCTTATCGATATGGCAGCTGAAAAAGCGGGTATCGACGCGTGGGAGTTCCGTTATATGAACCTCGCAAAACCCGGCGAAACCACAATCAACAGCCGCGCGTACCTGAATTACGACATTTATCCCGCGCTGATGAACAAAATTAAGCCAACATACGACGCATACAAGGCGGAAGCCGAAGCGGCGAAGGCGGCGGGTCGCAAGCTCGGCGTCGGCATAAGCCTCGGCGGTTTCCTGTGCACAGCCGGCTACTTCGACTCAGCCGAAATCGCGCTTGAGCTAAATCCCGACAACACTGTTTCGCACTACAACACATGGCAGGACGTCGGACAGGGCGGCGATATCGGAACACTGACGCACACATTAAAGGCGCTTGCGCCGCTTGGACTGCGTCCGGAGCAGGTTAAGCTCGTTATGAACGACACGGCAACCTGCCCGAACACAAAAATGTCCGCCGCCAGCCGCTCGCACTACATGGCGGGTAACGCGACGATTGATGCCGCAAAT
>JGI994J12354_10005837_pt1 | contig 10461 bp, 8 predicted proteins | sample IntmicLarv3ML3BL_FD_12354 | JGI IMG/M metagenome (IMG submission 12354)
TTTAATTTCTCTAAATTTGACTTTGCAATCGTTAAAAAATCAATAAATGCATAGTGTGCACATAAGTATGAACCTTGCTCTTTAATTTTCTCAAACATACTATGAATATACTGTTTCAGTGCCTCTGCGTCTTGCTCCTTTAGGTATTTTGTTATCGTAGAATTGCTGATGTGTTGTTTCGTCTCGGAACCGATTAACTCTTGGTGTTTATCCTCACTTATGATAAATGCATGGCTACAGAAAAACGACTGTTCCCTTGCCCACTCCGCCTCACGCAACATCTGCGGAATCCCATTTGCATCTCGCATCGGGCTAATACCGCCTTTTAAATCCACCGAGAAATAATAATTCAGCTTCCTTCCAATAGAAGCGCTCTTTTCTTTGTACTGCAATTTTGTTTCTTCATTTGACGGACAAACCATTGTGAAATAGTAATGACTCTGAAAAATCACCTCATTGTAAATAACTCCTACAAACTCATCTTCCACCAATGATGTCATCATCTTGCACAACATATCGATACTTTGCTCGTTCATAAGAGCTATATTACAATAGTATTTTATTACCACATAATTTTCTTCCATAAAAAGTCCTGCCGGGGGAGCCTCTGCCTTTTCTGGTATGTACGTGTTGATACGCGCTTGGCGCAGAACATTATCTAAGTATGTCTTCCGAACTTGTTTGCGACTTGAACTGCCGCCTTCTCGCGAGGTTCGCTCATTCTTTACCGCATTTAATGTCGTCAATAATGTATTTGCATTGATTTCGGATTTCAAAAGATAATTGGACACGCCAAGGTTCATCGCACGTTTCGCATATTGGAAACTCTCATAATTGCTCAAAATGATAAAAGAAATATCTTTCTTCGTTCTTTGCACTTCCTCAATGAATTCCAGCCCATTTATCAGCGGCATCTTAATATCTACCAATACAATATCTGGCTTTAAGGTCTGTACCATTTCTAATGCTTCTTTGCCGTTCGCTGCTTCTCCGACAACTTTATAACCGTGTTCTTCCCAGTTTATCGTTGTTTTCAAACCTAAACGCACTAAAAATTCATCATCCACAATTAAAATATGATACATTCGCTTCCCCCCATTTCTTGCCTCACTTTCATTGGGTTTATCTTATCATATCATCTACTCAAACACTAGCGCTACCTTTAAATCACCGTATTTCCCCGACGCATATTCAAAGCCCTTTTCCCACTCTTCAATCGGAAACGTTTTCGATACCACACCGTCTGTCTTAAGGTATCCATTTTGAATATTTTCTATAACAAATGGATATGCATAAGGGCTTAGATGCGCACCTAAAATGTCTAGTTCTTTTCTATCTCCAATAATTGACCAATCTACGGTGGTCGGCTCTGCAAATACACTAAATTCCACAAATCTTCCCAACTTACGAATCATGCCAAGACCTTGTACCACACTGTTTGGATGCCCCGTCGCTTCAATGTATACATCGCACCCATACCCTTCCGTAAGTTTGTTAATTTCTTCTATTACATCAATCTTGCTTGGATTCCATACAATGTCTGCACCGAATTCTTTCGCCTTTTCTAGGCGCTCTTCCATCATATCTAACACAATGAGTTTCTTTGGATTCTTCATTCTTGCATAGGTAATCATCCCAAGTCCAAGCGTTCCAGCACCCGCTATTACTACAACATCCTCGTTCGTTAGGCTCGCTCTATCTACCGCATGTTTTGAACAGCCATACGGTTCAATCAAAATCGCTTCTTCCACTGTAAATTCTTCCGGCACGCTGCTAATAACCGCAGTCTTCGGGAATTTGACATATTCTGCCATTCCACCGTTATTGCCTAATTGGAAGCCAAATATATTATGAGGCTGGCACATCCAATAATGCCCGTCCTTACAAAATCTACACTCGCCACAAGGCACAATCTGGTCTGCAATAATTCTGTCGCCTAGATTATATCCTTGCACATTTTCACCCATTTCTACAATACGTCCATAAAATTCATGTCCTGGAATAAAGGGCGGTTGTACCCATGAAGGTTGTGTTTCATCACCCCAAAACATAGCTGCACCATGACTACATTTCAAATCGCCCGCACATATACCACATGCTTCTGTTTTAATAATAATATCATCTGCTCCACACTCCGGTGTTGGATAAGCCTCTTCAAATACATATTTATCCTTGCTATATGCTACCAAAGCTTTCATTGTTGCTGGTTTTGTTCCTATATTTGCCATACCGAATATCCACCTTTCTATTTGCTTGTTATGTGTTACTGTTCACACCTTACGGTGCTCACAGCAACGGCATTCGCCCATTACAAGTCGCCTTCGGCGAGGGGCGTATGCCCTAGTAGCCGACAATTATTGGTTCGATGCCGTGCAGCGGAGTGCACAGCACGGTGTGAACAGTAACTGTTATGTTTCGTGTCTTAAACATAAATGTACTTTCCTGTTTGCTTATCAAATAAGTGCATTCTCTCTAACTTGCCATGTTTCGTACCTTAAACACGAATACGTTCTCCTGTTTGCTTGTTAAATAAATGCGTTCTCTCCGCGTGAAAAATAAGTTGCACTTCCTGCCCCGCCTCGTAATATACATCTTCAGCCGTTGTCATACTTAAAAGTTCCTCACCCACACGAACAGCTACTCTTCGTTCATCTCCTAGATTTTCGTAAATTGCTACAGGTACAGACGCTAGAGAAGTCTTTTCCTTAGAGATGAGAACATCCACTGGACGTACCCCAAGCGTAATCTCAAGACCATCACTTATCACTTGGTTATAACGCTTTGGAACTTCTACTTCTAGCTCACTTCCTGCAAATGTAAACATAAAAGAATCATCTTTCTTAACGATAACAGAGGATAAGAGATTCATCGGTGGCTCTCCTATAAATCCTGCCACAAACTCATTTGCGGGGTCATCGTATATCTCAAGCGGTGTCCCTATTTGTTGTATCTCTCCATCTTTCATAATGATAATGCGATCAGCCAGTGACATCGCTTCCATCTGGTCATGTGTCACTATAATCGTTGTACACTGAATCTCATGGTGCATACGTTTGATTTCTTGACGAAGTTGTTGACGCATCTTTCCATCTAAATGGCTAAGTGGTTCATCTAATAGCAGAAGGCCTGGACGCCTTACAATTGCTCTTGCGATATTCACGCGTTGCTTTTGCCCGCCTGATAATGCACTTGGTTTTGCATCTAATAAATCATCAATTTTCATGAATGGTGCCACATAATCTATCGCTTCTTTGATCTCTTCTTTGCTCTTTTTCTTTGCGCGCATGTTAAATGCCAGATTATCATAAACGCTCAAGGGTGGATACAGTGCGTAATCTTCAAATGCCAGTCCGATATTTCTATCTTTGGGATGCAGGCTGTTAATAAGCACATCTCCAATATACATCTCTCCGTCCGTAATCGTCTCAAGTCCCGCTATCATGCGAAGTGTTGTGGATTTCCCGCAACCTGATGGTCCGAGAATTCCAATAAATTCTCCATCTTTGCAGGTATAAGAAATTCCTTTGACTGCAAAATCATTCTTCTTTGCTTTCTTTTTGAACAATCCTTTTTTCTGCGTATCATACCGCTTGTAAACATTTTTCAATTCAAGTTGTGCCATATCTCTACCCCTTCTTTCCATTCTCTGCATAGTGAGATATATTATTTCGTGTAATAAATCTTTGCGTTTCGCCATTGAAGAATAGTGCATTCTTCATATTCAAGCGAACATAAACCTCTTGGTCCATATCTGCACTTGTATCATTGGGGCAGGTGATTGCTATCTTGGCATCGCCCATCTTCACGGTCATAATTACCTTGTTCCCAATAGGTTCGTTTGCATATACACTTCCCTCTAACCAATCGTTAGACGGTTTTTCAAATGCAAAAGAAATATCATTGCCACGTATGCCAATATGAATATTATCCGTACCCACCTCTGATAACGCCTGTATAGTATCTTCTTCTGGGTACAATAGCACATCTTGTTCTTCTATCTGAAAAGCAATACGATTATCCTTTGTGATTTTCTTTGCTTTTAGAATATTAATCTCAGGTTCTCCAAATAATCTCGCTACAAATTCATTGCAAGGTGTATAGTACATCTCTTGCGCTGTACCAATTTGAACAATTTTCCCATAATCTAAAATTGCAATTCGATCTGCCAAAGACATCGCCTCTAAATAATCATGTGTTACATAAATCGTAGTAGAGTTAATAGATGTCTGCATTTCCTTTAGTTCACCGCGCATAAAATGACGCAACTTCGCATCTAGATGCGCTAACGGTTCATCCATTAAAAACACGTTTGGTTCCCTTACCAAGCATCTTCCAAGTGCTACTCTTTGTCTTTGTCCATTTGATAATTGACTCGGTTTGCGCTCTAACAGATGGTCTATCTTCATCATCTTTGTTACTTTTTCTATTGCATATTTGATATACTCCTCATCCTTTTTGTATAATTTACTGCGCATAGGAGATGCAATATTATCATATACAGAAAGATTCGGATATAATGCATAATTCTCAAATACCATAGCAACATTTCTATCTTTTGACTCCACGTGATTTGCAATTTCACCACCGATTTTCACCAAACCTTGTTCTGGGAATTCCGCTCCCGCTATCGTCTTTAATAAAGTGGTTTTACCAGCCCCGGCTGGGCCAAATAACACGAAAAACTCATTATCTTCTATTGTTAAACTTACGTTATCAAGAGCCACCACTTCTCCAAACTTCTTGGTGATACCCTCTAATTCTATCTTGGCCATCTTCTACCCTCCGTTATCCTTTCACTGCTCCGAAGCTTAAGCCCCGAACCAAATGTTTTTGAATAAATAATGCAACTATAATCTCTGGTAATACTGCTATGGTAGACGCTACTGCAACTTGACCATAACGCACCGTATCAGATGCAATGTAACGAAGTGCTGTAATTGTAATCGTCTGTATTTGGAATCCACTTAGTATGAGTGGAAATGTAAAGCTATTCCATGCGAAGATAAATGCTAATAAGGCAGAAGCTACAAGCCCTGGTTTAATAAGTGGAACCAATGTCTTAAAGAAAACTTCATACCATGAGTATCCATCCAATTGTGCGGCTTGCTCAATCTCAACGCTAATATCTTCAAAATATCCTCTTACAACCCAGATAAGAAGTGGCATCGTAATCAATTGGTAAACCCAAATCAATCCAAAATAGGTATCATATAGTTTTATCTGTTGAAAAATCAAGAATATAGGAAGAATAACCATAATCTCTGGCGCAAACTTAAATGACAAGATTTGAAATGCCACATCTTCTTTTTTCTTAAAATTGTAGCGAGCCAATGCGTAAGCACATGGCACACCAGCGACAACCGTCAATAATACGGCTCCACCTGCAACAACTAAATTTTGAAAAAATGCTTTAAAATAGTCCGTTCCTAGTAAAACTGCTCGAAAATTCTCCAGTGTCGGCGTAAACACAAACACCGTATTATACATCTGCGCATCGGATTTAAAGGCGCATAACACCATCCAGAGAAGTGGAAATAAGGCAAACATTGCAAATAATGTCAAGCCGAGATTTCTACCAATCGGTTCTAGTATTCTAAATATTCTTTTATTTTTCTCACTATCAATCAATTGTTCTTGTGCTTTCATCGTCTCCCCCTTTACCTTCCAGCCGCTTGATTGGCTACGCGTCTTTGTCTTTTTACCAAGAATTTTGCCGTTTTGTTAATCATGAACCATAGTACCAGTAAGAATGGCAAGGCAGAGGCTAGTTTCTGATAAGTAAATCCATTAATATAACCAACCAAAGAAATATTCATAAGTGTATCTCCAGGCCCGCCTTTTGTAAGGGCATATATAATGCCAAATTCTTGCAAAGCCGCCATTAAACGAAATAGTAGCGCAATATACATAAAGGGTTTTAGCATAGGCATGGTCAATGTTTTAAATATAAACCACGAACTAGCTCCATCTACCGCTGCCGCTTCAAATGGAGATTTCGGCAGTGATTGAATGCCTGCTAAAACTAATAAGATTACAAAAGATGTATTCACCCATGCATCAATCACAAGTGCTGTAAACATCGCTGTTCCATGTGATGCTGCCCACGGAAAATTATAAATTCCAAAGACATTTAACACCCTTTCTAACACTCCTACGGTATTTGATGTCATCAATTGCCAGATTAGTACCGCGATTGCTGGTGCTACCATCAAAGGAAATGTAAAAAGCACTTTTAAGATTCGACTATATCTTGTATCTTTCTTTAACAAAAGTGCAACACCCGTTCCCAGTAACATTTCTGCCGCAGTAGCAAAAAGTCCATACTTTAAAGTCACCGTAATCGCATGATAAAATTCCCGACTTTGAAACATATTAATCCAGTTTCTTAGTCCAACAAAACTCCACTTCGGTAACCGAAAGGAATAGTTTGTAAGAGAAAGAAAAATTGCTACCATAAACGGAATCATAATACCGATTAATATTAGTAAACCAGGTGCAATAATATAATATGGCCTTCTGCGTATATGTGCAGGAACCACATTATAGTTAATCTCTCCCGTTTTTGTATCTTTGTTTTTATTACTGCCAAACATTTTGTTACCTCCTCGTTGCTTTATATATAACATTCTTCCAAACAAAATCGTTGTACCGAGCATTCTTGCGATACAAGAGTGTACATTTCACGGCGCATTTTATATAATAGGATGCAATATCTTCTTAGATAGAAAACCACATCTGTAAGCGGCAGATGTGGTTTTCAAGTTATGCATGAAAATGCACAATACCTACTTTAATATTGCGACAAATCAATATCTTCTACAGCCCTGTCCATCTTCTCTTTCAATTGATTTAGTCCTTCTTCTGTTGAGGAATACTGACCTGCAACGATGTCTTGAAGAGTTGCCGCCCATTCCGTTGTTGTCTCGAAGAAATATGGTTGTGGTGTAAACAAAATCGTTGTATTTTCTATCGTAGCTTCATATGCTTCGATATAGCCTTCGTGTCTCTCCATTAAAGTCGTAAATTCTTCTGACTCCCATACAGAGGTTCTCGCTGGATCCAAGCTATTGCCTTCAATCGTTGCATATTTTGAGAAGTCTTTTCCAGTAAAGTACATAATGTAATACCAAGCAGCGCCTTTATTTCTTGACGAAGAATTCATTGCAATAGACCATGTCCAATAATTGGAAATCTGTGGGTCACCTTCTTTGGCAACTGGCAGTGGTGCAAATGCAATATTCCCAGCTTCTTCGGAAGCACCTTCCCAATTTTGATGCACGGGGTTGTTATCCGCATCTAATACCATCGCTGCATTTCCAGTTCCTAAATCAACTCCGCAGTCATACCAAGTATATCTTGACCATGCAGGGCTTCCGCCTCTCTTAATCATATCCACAAAGAATTCGGTCATCTCAATCGCTTCTTTTGAGTTCACTTGTGATACCAGTCTGTCATTTTCAATTGCAAAGTCCTTCGCTCCAAACGCCGCAAACATGCTCATATACGCTGGATGAATCGTTCCCCAGTCACGCGCGCCTCTGACTGCAACTGCATAGGAGTTCTCGCCATTCCATTTTTGCAATTTGTCACAAACATCTAATAACTCTTCATATGTTCTAGGCACCTCTAACCCATTGTCTGCAAATGCGTTCTTATTGTACGCCATCGTATAAACTTCAAAAGCTAACGGAATTCCCAATTGTTGCCCTACACCTACGGGATCGCCTGGAACTCCCGACCATTTCAGAGCATTGATCGCACTCTCTACAAAATCATCATAATCGTAGCCCGGCTCGATCATAGATGGGTCATTTATAAATGTATCAAGGTCTTCTACATATCCTGCTGCCGAGTAATCCCATAATTGGTATGCACCTGACATGAACAAGTCAGGACTTCCAGAACCACTTGCAAGAGAGGTCGACACTTTGTCAAAATAACTACTCTCTGGTGTAATCGAATATTCTACTTTGATTCCTGTCAGTTCCTCGAATTCTTCTAGTTTATTAACCATTGCTTCCGATGCTGTATGTTGTACCATCTGAATCTCAAGAGAACTTCCTTCATATGCTTTCCAATCGAACTCGCCCGAAGCGCTACCTGACGTCACTTCACCTGTACTCGCCGCTTCTTCCTCGCCCCCACTTGAACCACAGCCTGCTAAGAGACCCACGCTCATCACACTTACCATCAAGATAGCCAGTGCTCGTTTGTACCATTTGTTTTTCATTTTCGCTTCCTCCTTTTTCATCTCAAAATCTTATACTTGTTCACATTATAGCCACATTACTCTTATAGCAAAATGGTTAATTTATCAAAAATTTATAATTTTTCATGATTTTGCTTCGTTTTTGTTTTCTAATTAGTAAATTTTTGTTATTTTTCAAAGGATTTATCAAAAAAGGGAAGGGAGTTTTCTTTCATAAAGATAATCCTAACTACGCCTTTTTAATGGCTAATTTATGCTGTTTTTCAAATCTAGGCACTCCAACACTAAAAAGAGATAACACAACATCAGTTGTATTATCTCTTAATTTAAACGATATGCAATAACACTTCTTCTAACCCGAAGCAAGTACACGATTTCTCTTGTTTAAGTAGGTCTTCACCATCCAAGAGTACCCCTTGCTTTCTCACTCTTTAATAATCGGCAACACAATCTCCGCAATCGTCGCCACATTTTGCTCACTTAGAAATGTCAGCGTAGCCTCTTCTCCAAAGTACAACTTGATGCGTTCTCGAATATTCGAAACTCCAATTTGACTAAAACGTGTGCTTTTCTCGATGCCTTGATTAATTTCCTTCATGCTATCTTCATCCATTCCAAGCCCGTTATCAATGACGCGTATGTGCAATTTCTCATCAATAATGACGGCCGCTATATGAATGCGATAGTTTCCTCTTTCTTCATTAAAACCATGAATAATGGAATTCTCTACGAGAGGTTGCAAGATAAATCGTGGCACTTGGCAATCTTGCACATCTTCATCAATCAATGTTGTAAATTCAAATATATCCGTGTATCTGTATTTTTGTATAATAATATAATTCCGGACGCTTTCTATTTCATTTTGAAGGGTGGTTTCTGCCTCAACTTTGCCTAAATTGTATTGAAGCAATGTGATTAATGCTGTACTCATCTCTGCAATGTTATCAACGCCTTGCATGACCGCAAGCCACTTTATCGAATCTAAGGTATTATACAGAAAATGCGGATTAATCTGCGCTTGAAGTATCTGATACTCCATTTCAGACTTTCGCTTATGGTCTCTGCGTTCTTTGTCGAAAAAGTCATTCATCTGCTCAACCATACTATTAAAGGTATTGCCCAACCTTCCGAATTCATCCTGCCTTTCGACTTCCACCTTCACTGTAAAATCGCCTGCCATAACACTTTCACAAGCTACCACTAATTTCTTAATAGGCTTTAAAATGGATTTTGTAAGCAAAATTGTGTATCCAATAGACAAGATTGTAACGCCCAGCAAAACAATTCTTAGATTTCCCAACATCTCTTGAATATTCTGTGTCGCTGCATCCTTTTGTATAAATCGAACGAGACTCCAATCGGATAAGTTGATTTTCTCAGATACAATAATCACATTTTCCTTATATAGTTTCCCTTCTGTTTGTCCACTTCGCTCCACAATATCCCAATGCTTCTTCAGCGCTTCCTCATAACCTGCCGAAAGTGGATATTGAAATAAAATATCACCTTCTTTATTTACAATAACAGCCCTATCCTTCAAACGAATGGAAGAGGCTGTAAAAAGTTTATGGATACTTTCATAGGATACGTCTAGGATAACGACTCCATAGACATTCTTTGTATTGCTATCAAAGACAGGGTGCACATAAGAGGTGCTACTCAAGTAGTTATTTTCAGCATTGATGTGAAATTCCGTCCACATTTTCTTTCTATCTGCATTGTCTTGATAATAGGACAAATACTGCCTGTAAGCATCTCTTCCTACACCATCATTGGTCGATACCCAGAAATCATTCGCGCCTAGAATATGTACTTGATTCACACTATTATTCATGCTTTTGACAATATCGATATAATTTTGCACTGCTTGCAGATTCTCTTCTTGCTTATCCTCAAACAACGCTTCTTGTACGTTTACATTTCTCACAACGTCATAGCTATAATCATCTATCATCGAAATCAGTATGTTAAATTGCTCTTTTGTACTGTTTGTAATTTCTATATGATAGTTAATTTCTTTCTCTTCTAATCGCTTTCCATAGATGTCCGAAATAATAATCCCAAAGATGCATAAAATCAAGAAAAATAAAAGAAAAATCCCCCAAAATATACGCGTTGATATTGTTTCTCTTCGTTTCATTACTTCCCCCCGCCACAGTTGCGACGTTGTTCTTATTTATACAAAAACCTTTCCAACCTACCAAGCGCCTGCAATAGCACCGTTATTTCTTCCTCTGGCATCTCTTCTACCA
>JGI994J12354_10005838_pt1 | contig 10461 bp, 10 predicted proteins | sample IntmicLarv3ML3BL_FD_12354 | JGI IMG/M metagenome (IMG submission 12354)
TTGATTTTTGTCGGCAGATTTTCCCACAGTTCTTCTCGCGTTTTATATGCTGTCAGCGCGTCAATCACTTCGGCAGCCGGCTCGGCATAAATTGTTTTAAAATCTTCTTCTCCGTGGTCAAGGCAGGCAAAAAATGCCGGTTTTTCATCGTCGGGATCAATTGAAAATTGAGCGTCAACCTTCTTTTTATTCCCACGGGGGTCTAATCGTACCCACGTATCCGACTCTTCAACATAAACGCCGCAAAGACCGTGAAAAATCAAAACCGGATTATTAATCTCATCCAAAATTAATTTTTGATAACAAAATCCGGCAGGAATGCCGTTTTGCCTGAGGAGGGCCGCCAACAAATGTGATTTTGCAAAACAAATCCCATGTCCCTTTTCCAAAACGTCCGATGCTTTGAGCGTGACTTCCATGTCACCGCTATCATTGGAATGAGAAATCTCATCGCGGACAAATTCATAAATCCGTTTCATCAGGTCGGTTTTGTCGGATGTTTCCCGATTTAATTTTTCAGAAACGGAACGGATTTTCGGGTTTGAAAAATCAACAATTTCCGTTTCTTCCAAAAAATAAGATATTTCGGAATCGGGAACAATCTTCATAATTATGCCGCCTCAATTCTTCGGCCATGGTATGAAATATAAATTCCCATCAAAATAATAGTCGGAATGTTCATCAAAATCAACACTTGAAGCGCCGTAAAAAGAACGCTGACTAAATTCGGCAGCATTGCGTACATAATAATTCCGATAACGGCAAGAACGGACACAACAACAGAAATCGCCGGCAAAATCAAACCGGCTTTTCGGCTTTCGCTTTTGCAAAGGTGAACCTGCAAGGTTGCAACGAGGACAAAAACGAGCGCAACAACAACAATTCCATATATTTTTACATCCATTTCAACACATCCGTTGCGTCTTTTTTATTATTTTATTATCGATTATCTATTTTTTATGAATGATGTCTATTGCTTATTTAATTTCCGTTCTTTTCGATTCCGATGTCCAGTTCTTCCGCCAGCTTAATCATTTTCGGCGGCAGCGAATTCCATCGCCAAAAACCATGATTGACATATTTTTCAGAGACGCCGTTGCGCTTGGCCCATTTGCTCAGATACGTTTCCCACTTGTCCGCCAGCTCCGGATGAATTTCCTTCATCCGCTCGTATTCCGCTTGGAACGCGGCCGGACACATCCAGCAGCCGATCCTCTCCAGACCGTTGTCGTAAAGCGGATTGTACGGTAGCTGCCGCCAGTGAATGTAAAGCCAGACCTCAATCGCCCGCCAATCTCTGATCGGGAAAATGTTGAGCTGCCCTTCTACATTCGGATTTGTATCCATCGTCGGAATCTTGGAACGCATAAACGATTCGTGACGGCGTTTTCCGTCCAAAGACAAATGCTCTTTCCCGTCAGCGAGGCGGTTGCTGGAATTGAGTTTACAGACTTTGCAGCACCATCTGGAATCTTTTGTCGGGTGGTCTTTTTCCCTCAGCGTGTCCCAAAAATCGTTTCCGGCATCCATCTCTTTAAACGGAATCTGCCGATCATTGCAGTAATTTCGGGCAAACGCAATCGTTTCGGGATAATCAATTCCGGTGTTCAAAAAGACAGCCGTGAAGGGTTTGTGAACCAAAGCGGAAGCCGCCAAATCCAAAACGACTAAACTGTCTTTTCCGCCGCTGAACGAAACAAAAATCGGCTTACCTTTGTGTTCTTTCAAATTCACGGCGCCCTTTATCGTATTCAGCGCATTTTTGCCGAGTGCTTTGATGTGTTCTTTGTTCGCGGCCACGATTTCATCCATCGTCGGTTTCTTTTCGGAAAGAATAAATTGAGTCGGGTTATCCGATGTGATATTTTTGACTTTCAAAACTTGGGCGGCCTTGATTTCTTCGTCGGAACGCGTTGATTTCAAAACAGTATTGCCTGCCGCATTTGTATTCTGTCTCTTTTGATATTCTTCGCTGTCAATGTGGGAAATGCCGTAGCCGGTTAACGCGCCGCTGACAATCAGAACAGGGTCGCCTTTTTTAATTCCGGCAGGGAAATCTTCAATCAAATCGTCAGACACGTTTTTCCCGTTCAAATGCGTTTTTGCTTTTTTGATCTTCACGATTCGGACAGCAGCGTCATTGCTGTAAGGCGGATTAAAGAACAATTTAGAACCGTAAAGCGTCGGTTCAAATGTAAAATCCAATCGCTTCAAATCAAACCGAAGGATGCCGACAACATTCCCGTCGGCAATGATTTCCATTGACTGGTCGTCGCCCGGAATCTTATTCAGCAAAACAATCCGCCCTTCCAGCGGATTGCAGGAAAATAATCGGGTGATATGTTTTTGAATTAATTCGTTATCATAGCCCTGCGCAAATCTGACATCTGCCGGCTGAGACAATGTGATTTTTTCACCGATTTCGCCGCAGGTATTGCATTTTTCACCGATCAGCGGCGCATTGCATTTTTTACACCAAAAAATAAAGTCATTTTCATAAAATATGCGTTGAGACGGCATATTTTTCTTATAATCGCGCTTCAAATTTTCATCTTGGAATTTTCCGAGGTCTTTGACACTGTAGCCGTCTTTGTATTGCTTTTCGCTTTTCTTGCCGGCAGTTTCTGCATTTGCTTTTCCGTCTCTCGCATTTGCTCTTCCATCTTTCGCATTTACTCTTCCATCTCTTGCATTTGCTCTTCCATCTTTCGCATTTGCTCTTTCGCTTCCGCTTTTTGCAGTGTCCTTACCGCCTGCCGATAAGTTCTTCAGCTTTTTGCTTTCCTTCTCATCGCTTTTGCGTTCGCCGCGTCCTTTATTGCGGTAACTGTCTTTTGAATTCCCTGTCGCGGGAGGTCTTCTTGCCATTCTGCCACCTTTTGCCTTTCGTTTTTTATTTTATTTTTCTCTCAAAGACGCTTCTTTTATTAAAGGAAAACTGTTCTGAACATGAAATATAGGAAAAGGAGAAACAAAAAGAACAACAAAGCGTATCCGAACATCCTTTTGTCAAATCGAACGCCGCCATTTCCAAAGATAATCGGAATCGGGCCGATTAAAATCATTCCCGATGATTTTGTTTTCGTTTCTTCACCGGTCTCTTCGTCATTATAATATTCAATTTCTTCCGGCATCTTCATCATCCGTTTCCCGAAAAGATTCAGGACGATGGTCAGGATAACGGATAAGGCGATTGAAAGAACGATTGACCAAAACAGCCCGGGCCAAAGGAAATGAAATTGTATGTCTGCCATCTTTTTTCTCCGAAATTCGTTTTTTGTTTATGTCGGTTTGATTTATGTCTTTTTGGATGACAGAAAATATTATTATAGAACAAAACAGTCAAGGATATACTATGTCAGAAAACGACTTTGAAAATACAAATCAGGATACTGTCCCTATTGAAAAATCGACCGCATCAGATGTCTCCGGTCAAGAGCCGTTGGCTTTGGAGAATGAAGCGCTTCACGTTAAAATTAAAGAGCTGACGGAAGAAATCTCAGCGGCTCAAATAGAAAACGGAGAGCTGAAAGCAAATGTTTTGAAGATGACGCAGATTGTGGAAGACCACCGCTGGGAAATCCGCCGTCTCAAAAATCAGATTGAAGATTTGACAAAAACGCCGTTTTTCATCGCAACCGTTATGGAAATTTTCGAGAATGAAGTTTTAATCAAATTGCACGGCAATAATCAGGAAATTTTAACGCACACCGCACCGGATTTTGAAGGGACCCTCGACCCCGGTATGCGTGTTGCCGTTAACGGTGCCGCTTACGTTATTATGGACATTCTCAGCCAATCCACGGATGTCCGCGCTCAGGTTATGGAATTAATCAGCTCACCCAATGTCAGTTATGATCAGGTCGGCGGCTTGGGGGATGTGATTCAGGAAGTGATTGAGACGGTTGAACTTCCGTTGACGCACCCCGAATTGTTTGAAAAAATCGGGATTGAGCCGCCTTCCGGCGTTCTTCTTTACGGCGGTCCCGGAACCGGAAAAACGCTGATTGCAAAAGCGGTTGCAACGCAGGCACAAGCAACTTTTATCCGCATGTCCGGCTCCGATTTGGTTCAAAAATTCGTCGGCGAAGGTGCCCGCCTTGTTAAAGATATTTTTTCAATGGCACGCTCAAAAGCACCGGCCATTCTTTTCATTGATGAAATTGATGCCGTCGGCGGTACGAGAACATTTGACGGCACCAGCGGCTCGGCCGAGGTTAACCGGACAATGCTTCAGCTGCTCGCTGAAATGGATGGGTTTGACGGCCGCGGCGATGTTAAAATTATGGCGGCCACCAACAGAAAAGATCTGCTCGACCCCGCTCTTTTGCGTCCCGGACGGTTTGACCGCGCCATTGAAGTGCCGATGCCGGATGAGTCCGCCAGACTTGAAATTTTACAGATCCACACCCGAAAAATGCATCTCGACAATTCGGTTGATATGGAAAAATTGGCCAAAGAAACCGCGAACTTCAGCGGTGCCGATTTGAATGCCGTTGCCCGAGAAGCCGGTATTTTCGTTCTTCGAAGACGCGGCGATATCGTGACCATGCAGGATTTAAGAGATGCCGTTAAAAAAGTTAAAAAGGATGAAGAAAACAGCAAGCTGAATGCGCCGGGCGATATGTTCGCTTAACTTTTCAGCTTCATTTTTTTTATTTTTTATTATTCTTTTGCTTTTCTTTTTTTCATCCAATCGTAATAAAGAAACATTCCGGCAATATTGCTTTGATTTATCATTTTCAAAACTTCCGGCCATTCGTTTTCGCTGATTTTGTCACATTCCGCCCAAAAATCCGTCTTTCGTTTTTGTTCTTCTTCAATCCAACGCATCAGATTTTCCTGACCGTTGTCTTTGATATAGTCATAAACGATGACAAACTCAGGTTTGGCTTTGATTTCTTTGGTCAGAAACCGGCGCTTCAATTTTCCGGGAAGAACGATTGCTCCTTTATTCAATACTGTTTCGCCGTTTTTGTGTTCAAAATAAAACAGATCGAATGGATTTTTTCCAAGAAACTCTTTGCTGCTCTTTTTCACGTCTTCCGCATTGTTCAGGTAAACGGCGAGAAAAGCCGACGACGCTTTAAAACTTTCCTCAATGACGGTCAGACATTTTTCGTTTTCAAAAGTCCGTTTCCCGATGAAAACAACAATAATATCATTTTCTTTCACCAGAGCTGATAGCTCTTCCGGCGATTTATTTTGGAAATCATCGGCAGAAACAAGCGGAATTTGAAATTTTTCCTGCCAAAAAGATTCAATCTCTTTAACTCTTTGAAAATCGTCGGCATCGAAACAAAAAACAGGTTTAACATTCATATTTGCTGATTAAAAGCGCTGATTCTATTTAATTTTAAATCTCGTGGCGGTATCAGCTGTGAGACAAAGCAAAAAGGATCCCCTATTCTTTTTAACTTTTAGAAAAAGGAAATGGTGCTCCGGTCGGGATTCGAACCCGAGTCTTCGGCTCGAAAGGCCGGAATGATTGGCCGAGCTACACTACCGGAGCATATATTCTACTGCAAATATTGTATCTGCAATTCGTTTTTAATTTAAAAGTGTTATCCGCATTCTTTTTTATTGGATTGCGAACAGAGCATAACAAGGAATCGCTGCTATAAATACGTTTTGGTAGTTTTATCCCTTGTTCCGAAGGGTTAAAAAGCATATCTGCTTCTTCATTTCTAAAATATTAAAAAAGAAAATATAAACCGTCTGAATTTTCAAACGGTTTTATTCAATGTCACTCATATACGATTTCGTCTTCGAATTCCAAATCGTCTCCAATCTTCATTTCTTCAATGAATTCGGGAGGCATTTCGATTTCATGCGATTTTGGTTCCGACGGATTATATCCCAGTGCGGCCCGAAGTTCTTCCGGATTTTCGCTGATATTCATAATCCAAAATGTCAAAGCGGGGCAGTATTCCGGACGGCACTCGCCGAAACAGCCGGTACAGGGTGAAAATGTATTTTTCACCATCAAAACATCATAATTCTTTTTCTTTTCTTCCGCAGCCGTCTTTAACAAATATGTTTTTGTTCCGCTGACCACGGCTTCTTCGCGAAGAATTAATTCGGCATCCAGCAATTTTTTGAGAATTCGGGAACATTTCCGACTGTCAATGCTCGTCTTTTTCCAGACTTCATTTTGGTATATTCCCCCCGGTGTTTTTTTAATCAGATTGAATATTTTTTCTTCAATATCCACATTCTCATCAATAATCTCTTCCGGTTCTTCCGCCTTCTTTTTAGAATTTTTCCGCGGTTTTTTTGCTTGCGTCGTTTCTTCCGGAATTATTTCTTCTGCTTCCGTTTGATCTTCCACGGATTCCGGTTGTTTTTTTGGCACCCTTCCTCTTTTTGCGGGTTTTTCAGGTTCCGCAGGAACTTCAGACAGAGGTTCAGCTTGAGCGGTTTTTTGTGTTTTACCGGCTCTTGTTTTTTTTGCAGGCGCTTCGGCTTCCGTTATTTCTTCAACCGGCTCTTTTTTGGCCGCCGATTCTTTTTTGGCTGCCGGTTCTTTTTTGGCACCGGTTCTTTTTTGGCCACCGGTTCTTTTTTGGCCACCGGTTCTTTTTTGGCCACCGGTTCTTTTTTGGCCACCGATTCTTTTTTAGCCGCCGGAGTTTTCTTTGCTGCCAATGGTTTTTGAGTCGTTTTCGGCTCTTCGGCAACTATCGTATCTTTTAAAACAGCTTTTTTTGAGACCGATTTATTGAGAGCGGTTTTTGTTTCCGTTTCTTCTTTTATCGCATCTGTTTTCTTATCTTTTCGGGGACTTTCCTTTGCAGAACGGCTCATATTGTTCTTCCGTGTTTTCTCTTTTTCAGCAGACTTTTCCAAAAGCGGGCCGCTTTAAAATTATTCATCGACAGGCGTAATTAAGATGATATTGTTTCCTCTTAATACGACTGATTTCAACGATCTTTCCTTTTGACCGTTTACGATTTCAAATGTGTCGACTAAATGAAGATTCATGTAATCATCCACAGTGCTGAGAGTTCCTTCAAGGAGATTCGTGTCGCCTTTCATTTCGACAAGAACGCGTGATCCGACAATTTTCTGAACTTTTTTATTTGGGAACAAAATAATCCCTCTCTTTTATTTGACTTTGATAAAAATGAAAAATCGAAAAAGTGAAACTACAAAACAGTTCTAATTTTTTTATAATTTCATTTAGATTTCGGAGTTTAAATTGCATTTATTGCATATAAATGTTTATAAACACCAATCCATGCCGAAATTTGACCGATCTTTAATAATCGGTCAGACATTTGCGGTTTATGATATCCGGCTTAAAAATTCTTGATTTAAATCATTGATACAAAATTAATGACAAATCATTCATGAAACCATTCACGAAACGGCCGCAGCCTTATGCGTATCCGTCAAGCACATGTTTTTCATTGCCGCTTGTGTTTTTGTGTTCGCCCGGCATATTTTGTCCTTGGATTTTAATCGGTCCGAATTTTCTTTCATAATCTTTGACATTTTGATCCAGCCAGCGGGAAAGTTCAAGCGCCGCAACCGGTGATAAAATGACTTCCGATCCGATTTTTCTTTGGACTTTTCGAATACCGTTGCTTCTTCCGAGTTCCGGCTCATCGTTATAGAAACTGATTCGGAAATCATAAATATTGTTGACGCCGATGGCACCGATTGCGTAAAATCTTTTGAAGTCTTCTTCCTTAGACACTTCAATAACAATTTCAATCCGCTGCCCTTCTCCCGTTTGCTCGTTTTCTCTTTGCAAAACCGCATTCTGATTCTGTTTTGATTCTTTCTTTTCTGTGTTGTCAATGCTCATTTTTCTTCCTTCTTTTTTTATTTTTATTATAGTTTCCATTTCTTCTTAACGCTTATTTTATTTGAAACATTTGTAAATTTTTCTTATTTTTAGTTCTGCTCAACTGCAAATTTGTGTTTCTGTTCATCCGTAAATTTTCATCTTCAGCTGTCTTGCTTCTTTGGCAATTTCTTCCTTTTTCATGGTTTTTGCAATTAATTCAACCGCTTCCGAATTTCTAACAGCGTCTTCCAAGTATGAAAAAACATCGCCGATGTAAGCGGTAATTCCGTATTCGTTTTCAAGCCATCTGATAATTTCAATCGGCTCCATCCCTTTCATTCGAAGAAGCAATATCTTTTCTGAAAATTTCCGCTCGGCGCAGCCGCAATACGGCGATTCTTTGCAGGAGCAGACAAACATATCGGAAGCGAAATTCAAGAGCAGCTTCTGATATTTCGAACTGACTTCTTTTAAAACAGATCCGTCAAACATGATGTCTAAAAACGCTCCTTGAAAAACGCGCGCCGGCAGATTCATGCGCAGATCTTTTGAAATCTGTTCGGCGTATTTGAAAGTCGCGCCGGAAAAAAATTCTAAATTCGTAACAATCCGAAGCGCTGAAATGTTCGCTTTGATTGAATCCGTTATCATAAATGTTTTTGTCACCGATAAAAAGTGTGCCGATGCGATTCTTCCGAGTTCGGTTTGGACGACTTCCTTCCCGCGGATTTCGATAAATCTGTATTTCTGAAGTTTCAAAAGCATGATGTTTTCATTGATTTCTCCAAACATCGTTGACAAGATTTTTAATAAATCGCTTTTGGAAGACGTAACGGAAACGGATGCCAAAAGTTCTTCCAATTGGTCTTCTTCGCTGTAATTGAAATCCTCATCCAGCAGCGTTCCCTTCAAAAGAGCAACGGCTACGTCTTCTTCCGTTTCTTTTGTTCCCGACGAATACGACCTTCCCGGAACCGGCATTAAAACCACAACGCCTCTGTCATGATAATCCGGTCTTCCGGCGCGGCCGCTCATCTGCAGAAAATCCTGAACCGTCAGCCAATCAATTCCCATGGCCAGCGATTCAAAAATAACCTGCGATGCCGGAAAATCAACGCCTGCCGCAAGCGCCGCAGTCGTCACGACAACAGGGATCTCACCGTTGCCGAATTTAGTTTCCACTTTTTTTCGTTCTCTTTGATTCAGTCCTGCATGGTAATAAGCAGAAGGCATCGGCAGCGCATCGGATATGCTTTGCGTATTCGCTCTTGAATTTGTAAAAATAATCGTCTGTCCGCGGTGTCCTTTTGAAGATGTCATCTTATATTCGTCATCCACCAGCCGTGTCATTAATTTGTTTTTTTCATGCTCCTGAACAAAAAGCAGATGCCTTTCAATCGGAACAGGCCGATGTTCGTAAATGACAAGTTCCGCACCGAGCGTTTTTGAAAAATATTCCGGCTTTCCGACGGTTGCCGACAGATAGATGAATTGCGCTTCCGGAACCGTATAGCGAAGACGCGCAATCAGCCCGTCCAACCGATGTCCGCGGTCATCGTCTGTTAACATATGCACTTCGTCAATGACAACCGTTCCGATTTTTCCAAGGCTGTCAGCGTTGCCGAGACGAAGGAGATGGTCGACACCTTCGTATGTTCCAACAATAATATCGGCGTCTAACGTCTTTTTCATGGATTCCGTTTCTTTGGTTTTAATCATTTCCGCGCCGATTCGGATGGATGTTTTGAGTCCGATTTCATTGTAGCGCTGCGTGAATTGGTCATATTTCTGGTTGGCCAGTGCGACCAGCGGGACCAGATAAAGCATTTTTCCTTTGCCCGACAGCGCGTTTTCAACGCCGGCAATTTCGCCGATAAGAGTTTTTCCGGTGGCGGTCGCTGAGACGATCATTAAATTTTTATTTTGAAGAAGTCCGGATTCGACGGCGAGCGTTTGTACCGGCATGAGATCTTTTGATTTTTTGAGAAGCAGGTCTTTTAATCTTTTGTGAATCCGCAATGATTTCACAGGCATTTTTTTTTCATCTTTGGAAGAGACGACTGTGTCGTATTTTGTTGTATTTTCATCCAAACGGTCGGCGTTTAACATTGAAAGCGTTTTGTCAAAATCTTTTGTCCGTTCCAGCACTTTTTCAAAAAACTCCATGGTGGAGTCGCCCATGTGATGTTTCGAATTTCTGAGTGCTTTTTTCAGCTCGCCGCCGGCGCAGTCGGGGCAGATGAATTCTTTTCCGTATTTGACGGCGGATTTGTTTATAAAATTGAATTTTTGTAAAAGCAGACAGTGACGGCAGACGTCAACGGTGTCGGCCTTTAGCTGGTACGCTTTAAACAGGCTTTCCAGTTCTGCCGCTCTGTCGCTCGACATCCCCTTTGATATCATTATCCGATTCGCTTTTTTCAAAAGCTCGATAAATTCTTTCGTCGGATAATATTCTTCATCGGAAAGCACTTTTCCGTTTTTCTTTAAAACACGGACTTTATGCGGGCGAAATCCTGCCGTATTTTGTTTGAGTTCCAGCTCTCCGACCCACAACGGCTCCCGCATTTTATCGGCAATGACCATGACGGTCAAATTTTTCGCTTTTCCGGAAAAAAGAATCCATAACATTGGTATCCGAAATGGAAACAGAGTTTAAAAGCTTT
>JGI994J12354_10005839_pt1 | contig 10457 bp, 11 predicted proteins | sample IntmicLarv3ML3BL_FD_12354 | JGI IMG/M metagenome (IMG submission 12354)
AAAAACGGTAGTAGGCTGTCGATTTTTCCGATGGGTCGCAAATGAATAGTACCTTGCCTGGAGTGCTTACCGGGTGAACATAAAGACCTCATGAGTCGCTGCCATCAGCTTAAGAGTTTAAGTCTTTACGTCTGCTATGTGATGTATGCTAAGGCTTTTACGGAATTTACGCTTGCCAAGTACATGGTTGGAGATCAGCGGGGATACGAATGCGGAACTGTAGCAGTTCTGTGCGAGGGAAGAGGGTAAGATAGGGTGTGCCTTTGGAGAAAAAAGACATGGCCTGTCCTTCGTGAAAGCGCCGTGGGTATTCCTCGGCATGTGCTTCTAGTATGCGCACATTGGGCTTTCAGGAAGGTCAAGCCATGTAAGACAGGGATAAACCCTCAGTATCATTGAAAAATGGCGGAGAGGGTGGCTATTTATTTATACTTCTATTTGCGTATATTTATTAAATATATTAGTTTGCTTTGATGCTTGTTGCCCCCAAAGTTGCCCCAAAAAATTTCTAACTTGCCGTCAAGTATTTTTACTTTTATCAACGTCTAAAAGGCGTTGATAATATAGCTTGCCATACAGTCACAGCAATTTTAGGATAATACATGTATATTGAAAAAATACACTATGATAACCTTGGCCCCATTCGTAAGTTTGATTTTTCATTTACAAACGCGGGCAACCCCAAACCTCTTATTTTAGTCGGCGAAAACGGTTCAGGGAAGTCTCTTTTTTTATCCAACATAGTTGATGCTTTCTTTGAGATCGCTCAGATTGGCTATCAAAATGTGGCCATACCTGAACTGAATGGGTATAAGTATTTTAAAACATTATCAAATATACAAATCAGCATAGGAGAGGCATTCCTTTGTTCCCACATCCGCTTCGCCCAAGACGAAGATAAAATAGAGTATATCTTCAAATGTGGAAGTAAAGCATTTGATTCATATTGTAGTGAAATCGGAGATTCACTCCATTTGGATCTTCAATGGCCAGATACGGAAAACTTTAAAAAAGTAATTACAAATAAAAAAATTGCAAAAGACTGTTTTACGAAAGGAGTCATATGCTATTTTGGGCCTAGCAGATATGAAAAGCCTGTATGGGTTGGGAAGGACTATTATCTCCAATCCCTAGATGAGCACATTAACATTACAGAAAAATTTGATGGAACTTTAGAGACACCAATTATTGCCTCAAACATAACGCCCCAGAACATGACTTGGTTACTCGATATCATTGTTGACTCTAGAACCGATGTTGCGTTTCAAGGCCAGGAAATGGCATCTGTAAATGTTTCACCTGGTGTTCTTTCACAGTTGACACAAGCAAGGCGCAATGTTGAGTCGATATTGTCTGACATTCTGGGAGAGCAGGTCTATTTTGGTTTAAACTTTAGAAATTCAGGCAACTCAAGATTTCATATTCGTTCTAAAGCAACTGGAAACGTTGTTATTCCGACTCTCGACTCTTTATCAACGGGGCAATTATCGTTATTCAATATGTTTTCAACTATAATACGATACGCTGACAAAAGCGATATAAGCTACAGCGTAAAAAATGAAAACATATCTGGGATTGTTGTAGTTGACGAAATAGAATTGCATTTGCATAGCAATTTGCAACGCAATATATTGCCAAAACTACTTAAGAGATTCCCTAAAATACAATTTATAATTACTTCACATTCGCCATTATTCCTACTTGGAATGGAAGAAAAATATAACGCAGACGGATTTGATATATACCAACTGCCTGACGGAACAAAAATAGCCGCAGAAATGTTTTCAGAATTTCAAAATGCATACGAATATATATCTAACACAAAGAAATACAATGAAGAAATATCTTCGGCTATTAATAAACACTCTGACAAGTCTTTAATTATTACCGAAGGAGCGTCTGATTGGAGGCATTTAAAAGCTGCATTCAACAGTCTGAAGCAATGTGAAGACTATACACATTTGTTTGAGGGCATTGATTTTGACTTATTAGAATATGACCCTAAAAACAGTAATTCTGAGCACGTATTAAAGCTAGAAATGGGCGGAGCAAGCCTAAGTACGATGTGTGAAACATGTTCAAAGCTGCCTCAAAAAAGAAAATTGATCTTCATTGCGGACAATGATGATGCATCGATAGCAAAGAAATTAAGTGCCTCAAATTCAAGTGATACGTTCAAATGCTGGGGCAATGGTGTTTATTCTTGCCTGTTGCCTGTCCCTGCCCATAGAAAAGACACTCCGGAGATTTGTATTGAGCATTTATACTCTGATGACGAAATAAAGACACCTGTTAATGTGGATGGGATTGAACGAAGGCTTTTCTTTGGGTCTGAATTCGATAAGTATGGTAAATCTCCGTCACAAGATAGATTTTGTCAAAATAGAAATGCTTGCGGGCCCAATAAAATTTGCATAATTGAAGGGGCAATGAACGAGCGTGTTTTAGCTTTAAATGATGAAACAGACTCAGAGACCAACTACGCACTACCCAAAATGGTCTTTGCGTCTAAGGTTCTGGCTAATGAGGCCCCTTTTAATTCCTTTAATTTTTCAGGATTCCTGCCGCTTTTTGAGACTATAAGAAAAATACTGATCTCTCAATAAAAGCCAGAGTAGCATCCTGTTATGATGCTATACTTGTAGCAGTTCAGGCTTAAGTTGATCGCCGGCTCGACCTAAAATTTCGGAACTCCCTTACGTTGTCCCCAACTTTTATGGTTCGCCTGATGCACGTTCTGGCAGTCGGGTGTTTGTTCACGGTCTGCGCTGTCATTGCACCACGCTAAACGGGCTTTCATTTCATCTGAATGCGCCAAATACCATTCTGCGGACTTGGGAGAGCTATTCGGTTCCAAGTCTGGAACATCTTTTTTGCCCCGTCCCCATTTCGCGCTTACTACGTTACGACATTCCACTGTCGAATTTCTATCAGCACTTTCTGAACACCAAGCAGCTTTTTCCTTCATTTCTTCAGGATGATTCAAATACCAGGACACCGTTTTGGGTGATTCTGCCTGTGCGATACCAGACAAGCCAATAACAAGACAGCAGGCTAAGAAAAATTTGAGCATAGATCCTCGCTTTTATTGATTCTGACTATAGTCAGAAAACTATTAGCAAGGCCCTGTTTATGATGCCAAGATGAGGAACTATGTTCTGCTACCTTCCGAATTTGGAAAAATTTTATTGAAAACCCGGCTTGCCGCAAAGCTTTCTCAGGAAGCCTTGGCAGACAAAACCGGGTTGGATCGGTCATAGATGTCGTTACTTGAGAGAGGGAAGCGCCAGCCATCTCTTTCGGTACTGTTTCAACTTGCGGACGCGCTCAATGTTTCTCCTGCCGTTTTTATTGCCTTCATTGAAGAAGCCTGCCCTCCAGAAAGCTGATTCTATATTGCACAAAACACCTACACTGAATGCCGAGAAGTTGCTTTTTCAAGAAAATCCATAAGCTCTGGGCCAATCTCTTCTTTAATACGCGCCAAACCGCTCTGTATTTCCTGTATTTCCTCTGGGCTTGGCATATCATCCTCTGAATTTATGCGGCGAACTATTTGATTTAAACGAATCCCAAATTCGCTGATCTTTTCCCGGTTCTTTTTCAGCTCTTCCAAATCCGGCACTAACTTGGGGTTAGGGTTTGTAATCTCACGGAGCAATAAGCTTTTGAGACAAGCTGCTGGACTCGGAAAAAAATGTTCCTCTGCAAAAGCTGTCAATGCTTGATATTCCTCCTCCGTAACGGTCACCCAAAATTCTTGACTCGCCCCATCATCTGCGGCGCATTCTAACACAACGGTTTCAGTCTGTTGTGTTGTCTTATTTGAATAGCTGTTTTGTATGGCGAGAGCTGAAATTATGTACCGCAACGCATTGCACGGCTTGCGCTTTTCTTGGTCGGCAAGAAAAGCCAGTTGGTCATACTCTTTTTCCGTCAGTCTGAGGTGAATGCTTTTCTTTCTCATTGAGTTGCCTTCTTCAAAAGTTCTCCGGGGAGATTTTTTTGTGATTTTGGTACCGTTTGCTGCCGCTAGGCGTATCCTGCCCTAGATTTATTTTGCAGCTTTTGTTCTATTTTTGTTTACGCGGTAAACATTTCATTAAAACATGAGAGCTGTGATCACTCTTTCTGCTTTATCGGAAAGTGGAGATTTAGGTTCGCGAGTATCTCCCCAGCGGATTTTGTCCCGTATTGACGTTCTCCAGAACTCCACTCAGCATCTTTGCCAAAGTCAGGGTCATTCTTCAAAGTGCCGATGAGATATCCTGCCGGGTTGTTTTTTGCCTTGCTCAAAGCCTGCACTATACAGAACTCGCCTCTTTTTGAATCTGGCGAGATTTCATTTTTCAGAAGTATTCTTCTGAGGTCTTGTTCCATCTTGGCAGGCCAGCTCTTCATGGTGTTGTTTTGTCTTTTTAATTTCTCTGGTTCTTCTTGTTGTTGTATGACGGCGTTTGTTGGGACTTCATCCTGAGTTTGTCCGGACTTCCTCATTTGCTTTTGCGTGTAATCATCGAGCCATTTCAGCAGGATAGGGATTTTTACGCGAAGCAATTTCTCCTCGACTTCGATACAGATAAAAGTTTCGTCCTGACAAATTTCCACAAATTTTTGAAATTTTTTTAACGAAAAACCTGTGAGTTCTTTCCAATCCCGCAGGGGAAGGGAAAGTTCAGGCATAGTGGGCGATTCTTTTTTGCATTCCCATGAGGCTGTGACCTTCTCAAGCATCAGGCACACAGCGGCATATCCCAAGTTTCCAAATTCACTACGAACTTTTGCAACTAGCGGATAAGCCGCCATTTCTGCGGGATGCTTAAACCAGCGCATGTTCAGCGCACCGTGTTACGCTTCAACTCACCCGTTCTTTGAGCGGGCTGACTCAAACTATCCATGAGTGCGTAAATATCCTCGGCTCGCCACACGGTAGTACGAGCGCCGAGTTTGATGCCTTTGGGGTATTTGCCGGATGCGACCCCAGTCCACCATGATGTGGGGCTGATGGGAATGAGGGCCAGAATTTGCCGGATACGAAGGAATCCGGTTGTGGGAATGTTCGTCGCTGTGCGGATGGTGTTCATAGTGCCTCCATGAATGTTTTATTGCTCATGGAGGCACTATGCAGACTCCACCACGGGTGGAGGGAATGGAGTTTTAGATAATTTTTTTATCTTTCAGTTCATCCAAGTCAAAGTTTAGTTTTTCAAGCCCCTTGTTCCGCCATTCCCGTGCTCTCTCTTGTCGCCCGTTTTCTTCGACCCCTTGTTTGCCGCTGATTAACGTATGGGAAACACGAGCTTTTATCCCTGCAGTGTATAAGACTGCTGCGAGGTACTGTTTTCGGTTGGCAATAAGGTCGCTTTCTTCAAGGCGAGATAAGCGCGCTTGCACTTCACGAAGAAAGTCGGGATTCGTTGAATCTTCAAGATTTTCCCAATCAAGAGCAACTGGACGCAAAAGTTCTGGTTCAGCTTGTTCGTACCACTCCACTTCAAAGAGAGGTAAAACGAAATCTTTTATGGAGTATTCATCCTTGAAACACTGATAAGAAGATGGGAACCTTGCAGCGTATTCTGGATGTGTTTGAGGTATAGTTAGATATTCTGTATATTCTTCAGGAATAGGAATGCACCGATACATATTCAAATCTCTGAAGTGCGTTTCCAGTCCTGCAAGCGGTAATAGATTCCTTGGTCCCATGTATTTAGCAATAAATTTTTCCGTCATTGATGGCCAACGAAAGCGTAACTTTGTCAGCGTGATGCATGCTGAAGCGGAAATTTCAAACACATCCGATCTATTCCACAAAACCGAGGGGCCATCCTCTGCAAAGGCTTCCTCCATCTCGTCGAAATCGTCATATTTAATTAGTATTTTTTCCATAACTATCCTGATTTATTGTTGCGTAAAGAGTCGAGATACTCTGCCCATTCCTGCATCATACGGCGGCGTTCAGGGAGATACTCAGCATAGTTGTATGCGGCTCTCACTCCGTCACGCTCGGAGTGTGCAAGCTGTCGCTCTATCCAGTCACGGTTGTAGCCTTGCTCATTAAGCAAGGTGGAGGCCATGCTTCTGAAGCCGTGTCCGGTCATTTCCTCTTTGGTGAAGCCCATGCGCCGAAGAGCAGCGAGAACGGCGTTCTCGCTCATCGGACGCATAATTGTTCTTTCGCTCGGGAAAACATAGCGATCACATCCGGTCAAAGAGCGTACTTGCTCCATAACGGCGAGGGCTTGCCGAGAAAGCGGCACTATATGCAAAGCCCTCATTTTCATTTTTTCAGCAGGAATACGCCACTCTGCAGCCTCAAAATCAAATTCCGACCACTCAGCATGACGAAGTTCCCCAGGGCGAACGAAAGTGAGCGGTGCAAGCTGTAAGGCGCATTTAACCACAAGAGAGCCTGTATAGCCGTCCATGGCCCGTAAAAGGCCTCCTATGCCCTTGGGGTCGGTGATGGATGCATGATGCTTTTGTTTGACTGGGGGCAGAGCGCCTATGAGGTCGGCGGCGGGGTCGCGTTCGGCTCTGCCTGTGGCGACAGCATAGCGAAAAACTTGACTGCATATCCCACGGACGCGCCGTGCTGTTTCAAGAGTGCCGCGCACCTCCATCCGGCGAAGAACAGCCAACACGTCAGGAGCGGACACAAAATCAACCGCCTGTTTGCCGATATGCGGAAATACCAGCTTTTCCAGTCTGGTCATTACTGTTTCGGCGTGACCTGCGGCCCATTGCGGCGCGAATTTGGCAAACCATTCACGCGCAACAAGTTCAAAACTGTCGTTTTTGGATGGTCTACCGAGTGCAGCTTTTTGTTGTTTGCGTTCCTCGCCGGGGTCTATCCCGGCGTGAAGAATAGCGCGTACCTCCGCACACTTAATGCGGGCATCCTTCAAGCCTATTTCAGGGTATACGCCAAGAGAAAGGCGTTTCTCCTTGCCGGCAAAGCGGTATTTAAAACGCCACCATTTGCCCCCGCTGGGGGCAACTTCAAGATACAGGCCGCGCTCGTCATAGTAGCGTTGCGCCTTGGATGTAGGGGAAATATTGCGAATTTCGCGGTCGGTGAGCGACATGGGGGCAACTCCTCCGGGGAGTCAGTTGAGGCCGATTGTTGCCCCAAAAGTTGCCCCCGAAATGGTCTGAATGTCGCTGAATTAATCCGAAGAAACCCGAATTAACCAGCCAAGAAAACCTTAGTATTTCTTAGCTTATTGGTCAATCCGGGTTTCATGAGAATTTTAATCTGGCGGAGAGGGTGGGATTCGAACCCACGTGCCCCGATTAAGGGACAACCCGATTTCGAGGCGTATCTATAGCTCAATATTATCCATGAGTTGTCGTAGATATGTTTGAAATATCAATTGATTGGATATAAACGAATATTCGAAAATTTTGAGTATTTATCGATGGCAGTGGAGCAAAATTGGAGCAAGTTTTTTAAATTGCTAAATGCCAAGTTTAATACTTTTGCCCACGAGTTGAGGGAGATCGAAATCATATAAGGTAGATATTTGAATACCACCTGTATATCCTGTATCTAATAACTGTGTTCTTAAGGGACCAAACGTAGGGAAAGTCATTGTTGGCGGGAAGATAATATTCTTTACAAGAGGCTTTATATTCACGTGAAATGTCACGCCATGCTCGCCATATCCATTGCTATCGGATGTTGGTGCATACATAAATCGAACCTCTTCCTCATAAGCAAATTCTTTTCTTTTAATATTAAGAATATTTTCCATTAAATAAATAGGTCCTGATGAATTCAAAATATTTTCATAAGTGATTGTATCCGCAATATTGACATAATAATTTTTTTCCTCATATTTCACATCAGTAGCATAAAATAATAACTCAGATGACTTTATATTGTCGTATAGATGCGAATAGTATTCATATAAATCAACTTCAATTTTAACTGCATAATCTAATTCGTTATCACTGTTTTTCCCATATATTTTCCAAGCAGCATCATATTCTCCAGCATAAGACCAGCATTGCCCAAAAGTATTCTCTAGCCACCTTGAGAAATCAATAGAAGTATCGTCAATATCTCTAAAATCAAGGCGGTATAAGAATCCTTCGTATGGGTCATCCCATGCAGATATTGATGGAAAGTATACCGTATTATTTTGAAATGAATCAATCAATCTAGATAGAGGAAGAATCCTTGAGATGCGCTTTCCCTTATGACTGGATAAGAAATTTTTTTCTTTTCTATATGCTTTATGATCTTCAGTGAGTATCGGCATTTCGTCCTCATAATGTATTTATATCTTTCTAGGTTTTTTATCCGCCATGCTTCGGCATTCTATCTGCCGTAAACCAAGCCTCTGCATCGTAACTGTAAGAAAGAAGGTCGCAAAACTCCATGTCATATCCAATGCAAAAGGCTCACGCGTTTAAAGCCAGATTGCCGGATAAATTTGTAGTCGGTGTGATGGTATCACAAAACCCCATACCACGCTTAACCTGTCATTATAGTTGCAATAATTTTTTCCAGCAGCAATAGAAATTTTCTAATTTTTTAGGAACCCATGAAGGGAGACGCCTCTTTGGTCGGCTTGGCTTCCTACCAGCCCCTTGTCTTTTCCCTCCGTGCTGTGACAATTCCTCCGCCATCATCCACGCTTCAGCTTCAAATAAATACGGAATATAAGCAGCGAATCCCCAAGTCATATTCATAACAAACTGTTCTCGTGCAAGAGCAAGGTTTCCAATCAACTCATCATGCGGATCAAGGATATCAAGAACCGTTCGAACAAATCTTGCGCCGGGATGTGGGTGGTTTTGCATATATTTATGGTGCTGTTCCCAAGGAACTCGCAATAAATCAAAATTCTCGTGCGGTGTTAGAAAGTCAATCATATCATTTTCAAAAATAATTTTATCGTAGTTGGGATTACGAGCCAGCTCTTTATCGATGAGGGCGGAGACACGAGGCAGTAACAAACAAAGATGAACAGCGAAAGTGTCGGGCAAGATTTCATGTCCATTTTCTTCCTGCATCTTTTGCTGCAGTTGCTGGCAATGCGATCTTATAGTTGCTAAACACGAACTGTATTTTTTTCTAATTATGCGAAAGTGTTTATATTCTTTAGAATCACTTTTGAAAGTGTGATTTGAGCATTTCGGCATACCATTTTCAACGGGATAGCGCCAAACGGTGTGCCAACAAGAGCGGCACTGTTGAAGCACTATCTCTTTTGATGAGAAAGCAGAATCGTCATATCGCGATGTACGCTCCTCTCGGTATGGATTTGCAGGGCCCGGCAAAAGTTGAAAAATGTACCTAAGGCTGTCTATCAGCTCTATACATGGACTATCAGCATTAAACCACACCCCAAGCGATGATATTTGCTTATGTAGAAAAGAAAAACTGATTGGTTGTTTCTTTGTAGCCTTAGGGTATAGGTGCAACAGTACCCTTGTCCTGATATTTGGAAAAGTCGGATACTGCTCACTAAATGCGTCCGCGATAAGCACAGCCATATCCTTAGGGTGCTTATGCTTCAACATCTCATATAGTCGCGCATGCTCTTTAGGCATTGCGTGTTTTCGTTTTTCCCAAAGTTCATTTCGAGCTTGCTCAAGCTCCTGACGTGGGGAAGGCTTTCGAGGAGAGTTTGAGTCCGCAATCTTCATCTACATTCCACCATATGAAAGTGAATTAGTTGCTCGTCCGTAGATTTTATTAAAAAAATAATATTAGTAATATCAACATATTAAAATCAAGTGGGTGAAAAACTACGCGGCTAGGGTTTGCGTTCTTATGCATACGAATCGGTATCTGTTGTGCCCCGTGGGTACATATAACGTAATACCGTATCGGAGGGTTCGATGCAAAAGCAGTTTTATTTCATTGAGGACGTAGCCGCAATTTTCGGCATGACTGTTGCCGCAGTACAAGGACAGCTTGCCCGTAGACAGTATGATGCAATCCCGGCTCCAGTGAAGCTTGGGCGGCGTTTGGCTTGGCCTGTCCAGATCGTTGATGACTTTGTGGAGAGCAAGATTCAAAATTGTCTTCAAAAGCAGAACGTCTTACCCACAGCACCTAGCAAGCCTTCTTCTGTCAAAACAGGTAGGCCAACGAAACGTGAAGGTCTGAAAAGGCAGCAAGGGGTTTCGCATGAGTAAGGATATTTTTGTTCAACGAGGCAAAAGCCCCGAAATAATAAAGCTGTGCCTTGATAATGATGACAGACTCATCACGGAGAAAAATCTTGCCACCATCCTGGGATTGAAACGGCGCACTATCCAGCAACGGCGGTATCTTGGCAAAGAACCGGGTTATTTCAAACTGAAAGATTCCGGTGCGGTGCGTTATCTGCTTTCTGAGGTGTACACCTATCTTTCTGAATCCAGTTCGCCGGAGTGAAGGATATGAGTAAAAAAGAAACGGCCCCTGCCACGTCTGCCAACGTTGCCAAGGGGCCAAAAGG
>JGI994J12354_10005840_pt1 | contig 10454 bp, 6 predicted proteins | sample IntmicLarv3ML3BL_FD_12354 | JGI IMG/M metagenome (IMG submission 12354)
AGCCGATGGAGAGCGGTTTTTGCCTTCTTTTTGACGCACAAAAAGAAGGAGCCCTCGCAGCTTGAGCGTACTAAAAAATCAAAAGAAAAGGGATAGGAAAATAACAGATAGAAGAAGCACTATTTCACGAGCCCACGTGAAAAATCAAAAGCCGACCGCCTGCGGGCGAGCAAAGTTCGCCCCTACAACAAAACGACTCACCGCCCGACAGGACGAAGCCGCCCCTGCGCCGTGCGCAGTGCAATACAAAAAGAGCCGCCCGGCGGGCGGCTCTCCACTTTTATTTCGTATGCGACGTTATGGCAAAATGACCTCATCCGTCTCAGTCAAGCCGGAGAGAATCTCCACCCTTCCGGCGGCGGTCATCCCGGTCGTAACAGCGACTTCCGTCGGTTTTCCGTCTCGCAGCACCTGCACGGTGCCGCCGCTGACGGCGCTCGTCGGGATGTGGAGGGCATCGGTGCGGCGGTCGGTCACGATGGCAACGGAGACGTTCATGCCCGCCCGAAGGCCGTCGGTATCGTCGAGCGTGAGCTCCACAGCGTAGTTGGTGACGCCGCCGGAGGTTGCGCCGAGCTCTTCAATGCGGTAAACCGCTGCCGTGTAGGCCGTTTCGGTACCGCTGTCAGTTTGAAAAGTCACTTGCGCCGTCTGCCCCGGCCAGATGCGACCAATATAAATTTCGTCGATATCCGCACGGATGCACATGGACTCCACCTGCGCAATGGTCGCCATGGGGGTCGCCGCAGCGGCGTAGTCGCCCTCCTTGGCGCGGCGGGTGAGAATACTGCCGTCCACGGGGGCGAGGATGGTGAAGTCGGGGCGCTTCGCCTCAAGCTGGGCGAGGCTTACACCTGCCGCCTCCACGCCCTGCGCCGCATTGGTGACGGCATTGGTGATGGCATCATTTTTCATGGTAAGCACCGTTTGACCGCGGGTGACAGCGTTGCCGACCTCGATGGGCAGGCTGATAATCTGGCCGCTTTGCGTGGCGTAGATGGACTGCTCGGTGCCGCAGCGGATGGTGCCCGCCGCCATGCAATCGGCGGCGCCGACGCTGGCCAGTGCGGTTTCGCCGCCGAGGAACACGCCGGAATTTTCAAAGCTGATTTCCACCATCACGCCCTCTCGTCCGCCGGAAAGGGCGGTGGCGCTGTTGTAGATGCGCTTGACCGTGCCGCCCAGCGAGTCGCCGTAGCCGGAAAAGCGAATTTCGGCGGCACTGCCCGGCGTCATCGCGGCGGCATCGGCGGCGGCGAAGGGGACGGTGAGAATTAAATTCGCACTGTCAACCACGTGGGCAATCGGCGTGCCCACCACAACGAAGTCGCCCATGTGAACATAGACCGCCGTGACCGTGCCGGCGGCGTGGGAGCGGACGGTGAGGTCATCGCAGGCGGCGGTGGCCTGCGCATGGGCGGCGGCGGCACGGTTGAGGGCAAGCTGCGCCTGTGCGATTTGGTTTTCCAGCTCGGTGGCATCGAGAACATAGAGCGTCTGCCCCGCCGTGACCACATCACCCTCCGCCACGAAGCAGGAGAGGATTTTCCCGCTGACCACCGGGATGACGGCGTATGGGTCGCGGTACATCACCGTACCAGTGTCGCGCACGCTATCCTCCAGCGGGCCCCGCTGCGGGGTGGCCGTAACGTATTTTGTGCCCGCACCGGCGGCGCAACCGGACACGATACACAGGCATAGCGCCCAGGCAAGGGTTGTTTGGATTCTGGATTTTCTCATGGTGAGGTTCCTTCCTCTTTGCTGTTATTGCAGATTTTTTGGGATTATTTTTCACGAGGGCTGTTAAATCAGCTCTTGTTCTATCGCAAGGTTTTTTGGGATTTGTGCGTTTCTGTCACTCTGAGCGGAGCGAAGAATGACAAAAAGGACGGAACACCGGGGACAGCGTTCCCTACAACGACGGCAACAACGAAAAAGCCGATCGCCTACTCTATACTCTTCAGCGCACCCAGCATGTCAATCTGCCGCATTTTGCGGCCAATCATGACGTTCACCACGAGGGCGAACAGCAGCGTGATGGCGCAGGAGAGCACGAAGGAGAGCGGCGTGGTCGCCACCATGAGAGGCAGGGTGCCGAGCACGGCGACGAACACGTGACTGAGCGCAATGCCGATGGGCAGGCCGCCGAGGATGCCGATGACGGCGAAAATGATGTTCTCGCTGAGCTGGAGGCGCTTGATTTCGCCCTCATAAAAGCCGAGCACCATGAGGGTGGCGAGGTTGCGGGTTTGCTCGAAAAAGCTCATGATACCGAGGTTGTAAATCACAATGCAGGCGAGGCCACCGCCGAAGAGAATGAGAATGAAGGCCACGAGCGAGCTGCTGCGCAGCTGCTCTGCCGCTGCGCCCGTGACGGTTTCGCAGGTCTGCCAGGCACGCACGAAGTCGTAGCTCTCCAGCGTGGCGGCGAGGGCAGGGCGATTGTCCGTGCGGACATAGGCGGTGGAGGGCGTGTAGGCCCGGCCGAGGCTGCGCCAGAAGCTGCGGCTGACGTAAGCGCCGCCGATGCTGCGCTGAATTTTCACGACGGTAATCTCATAGAACTTCGACTCGCCCGTGAAGCGCACGCCCACCCGCTCGCCCGCCGTGATGCCCAAGCGGTTGGCAACGGTCTCGTCCATCACCATGCCGTCCGTCGGCAAAACCAGCGGGCCGGAGGCGTAAGGGTCGTAGAGGCGAAGGGTCATTTCGTCCTCCAAAATCGTGAGCCACGCAGTGGTGAGCTTATCGTCGGAGTAGATGCGACAGGCGGTGTTCATCTCCAGCTCCGCCGCCGTGACGTCGCTCATGCCGGTGATGCGGTTATACTGCTGCTCGGTGACGCCGCCGTTCAAATCCACCATGATGTCATACTGATTTTGGTTGGCGATGAGTGCATCGGCGTAGTGCGTGAGGGAATCGTACAGGGCAAAGGCGGCGAACACGAGCCCCATGCAAAAGGCGATGCCCACGACGCAGGTGATCATGCGGGGCTTGTTGCGCAGAGTGTTGCGCACGATGTATTTCTGGTTGAACGTGAAGCGCCGCCAGAGGAGGCCGATGCGCTCAAGCACCACGGGCTTGCTGCTTTGCGGAGGCTTCGGGCGCATGCAGGCGGCGGGGGTTTCCTTGAGCAAGCCCCGGGCGACGAGCCATGCGCTGCCCACGCAGCAAAAGGCGGTGAACAGAAAACCAATCGCCCATGACATGTAATCAGGTTGAATTTGATAGGGGAGGAAATCGCTCTCCAGCGCAAGCGTGTCCACAATCAGCCAGGCCAGCGGCTTGCTCGGCAGCACACCCAGAGGGAAGCCCACCAGCACCACGAGCGCGGCGTGGAGCAGGTAGTACCACATAATCGTGCCGTCGGTGTAGCCCAGCGCCTTGAACGTGCCGATGGTCTGACGGGAGTTTTCAATGAGGCGGCTCATGTTGTTGACCATGAGGAGCACGGCGCAGAGGAAGAAGAGGAAGGGGAAGAGCGTGATAATCGGCTTTAGGTCGTCGGTCATGTTTTTGGTGACGGAGGCGGCGGTGTTGTCCCTGCGAGAGAGGATGTTGAACACCTTGTTGCCCAGCGCCTCGTTCACGCTGCGGCGGAGGTCGCCGTCGGGCACGCTGCCGTCCAGCGTGATGCAGATTTGGTTGTATTGGTGTACGCCCGTGATGTCCTCGAGCACGGCGCTGTTCATGTACGCAAAGCCGAAGCGGGAGAGCTGCGGCGTGGGCGTGGTCGCATTGACGTGGAAGAGGCACTCGGGGCTTTTCACCAGGCCGCTGATTTGCAGGCGGAGATTCACGCTCGTGCCCGGTAGAGTCATCTCGTAAAAATCGCCGATTTGCAGACCGTTGGCGGCGGCGTACACGTCGCTGATGACCATTTCCCGATGGCTGGCGGGCAGCGTGCCCGCCATGAGGTAGGGCACGTTGATGTTATATTCGGGCACGGCGTAGAGCCGCAGGGTGATATCCTCGTTGCCCCGCTCCTGCGCCTCGGCGGTGATGCGCGGCTGCACGCCCGTGACACCGGGGAGGGCGGAGAGGGCGCGCACGTCCTCCATGCTGAGCCCTGCGCCGCTGATCCAGTAGTCGGCGGTGTTCTGGCTCTCGCTATAGCTGCCCGTGATCAAGTCCACGTTATAGAGAATACCGTAGAGCCCGGTGTGTACCGTGATGGCGATAAGCGTGATAATAATGACGGAGACCAGACGGGCGGCGGTGCTCTTCAAGTCCCGAAAAAAGTTACGCCAGAGCATACTACCACTCCACCGTCTGCACCGGCAGGGGCGACGGGTTTTCCGTAAACGATTCGATTTTACCGCTCTTCATGCGGATGAGAATGTCCGCCGTGGGGGCGAGGGCGCTGTTGTGCGTGACGACGATGACGGTTTTCCCGCTGGTTTTGCACAGGTCATAGAGCAGGGCGAGAATCGCCTTGCCGGTTTTGTAATCCAGTGCGCCGGTGGGCTCGTCGCAGAGCAAAATATCCGGATTTTTCGCCAGCGCACGGGCAATCGCCCCGCGCTGCTGCTCGCCGCCGGAGCACTGGGCGGGAAAGCTGCTGATGCGCTCGCCAAGACCCACCTGCTCCATCACCATGCGGGCATCAAGCGGGTTTTTGCAGATTTGGCTGGCGAGCTCGACGTTTTCGAGCATGGTGAGGTTCGCCATGAGATTATAAAACTGAAAGACGAAGCCGATGCGCTCCCGCCGATAGGCGGCGAGGCGGCGCTTGTTGAATCGGGCGATGTCCTCGCCGCCGATGACGAGACTGCCCGCCGTGGGGGAGTCCATGCCGCCGAGCATGTTGAGCACGGTGGATTTGCCTGCGCCGCTGGCGCCGAGGATGATGGTGTATTTGCCCTCGGGGATGGCAAAGCTGATGTCGTCCACGGCATGGATGACATTTTTGCCCATGATGTATTCCCGGCTGATGTGTTCGGCTTGAATACCGACCATGTTTCCCACCCGATTCTTCTTATTATAGGTACTTTATAGAATATCAGTCGGCTGGGGTTTTTGCAATGATTTTCTTGGTGGTTGAGGTTTGGGGAGTGTTCCACGTGGAACAATGTGTGTTTTTGTTTGTTTTTTGGTTTTATTTTTCTATTGCAAGATTTTCTGAATTAGTTTTTGCGAGGGCTCTTGAATCAGTGCTTCTTGTTTTCTTATGGCTTTCTCCACTTTCGCTTGAGGCGAGTGACTTTTTTGTGCTCGAAAAAGTCACCAAAAAAAGCTTCTTTCCACTGGTTTGCTTATCCATTTCGGGTATTCTCACGGGGGAATCCCCTCATGGGCAACCCCAGCGGGCGAGAGTTTAGCAAGCAGTAGGACTAATAGTGCCCATCATCTTACGGCAGGGTGTAGAGATAGTTCGGTGCAAGCTTTGTGTTTGCATGCGTTTTTTGGGCGCACTGTGTGCTTTTGCTGTGAGAATTTAGAAGCTCCTGCGTTTTTGCGCACAGCCGAACATTCCCGCCGCAAGAGGGCACAGCCCGGCAGGAGGACTTCACGCATGCAAAGCTTCCACCGCTATAGTCCGCAGCATCAAGCGTTTCTATGTAACCTCCTCCTCTTGGCAAGCGTGACCCCGCCGGCTTTGTTGCAACGAGGACACTCCTGCGCTAAGAGTGTCCGAAATTGCAACTTTCAGCCGGTGGAAAAGGGCGCTTTTTGGTAACTTTTTGTCGCTCTTGACAAAAAGTCACTCGCCTCGGGCGAAACACGAGAAAGAGTACAGAAGAAGAAAGATTCTTCGCTGCGCTCAGAATGACAGATCATAAGAAACAAAGATTGCGGGCCGAGCCCGCAATGACGAGGAAAAGCAGCGGGACGCTGGGGACAGCGTCCCCTACGAAGTAGAGAGAAGTACGGAAGCGGGGAAAAATGCGAAAATAAAAACAAAAAAGCCGCCCGATGGGCGGCTTTTTCACAATAACAATACTTGCCTTTTTGAAAAGCAAAACCTGCTTTCGATGGCTTACTTCTTGAGGTTAAAGAAGCTCTTTCTGCCGAGGTATTCGGCGGCCTCGTCCAGCTCCTCTTCGATGCGCAGCAGTTGGTTATACTTGGCGACGCGGTCGCTGCGGCTGGGTGCGCCGGTCTTAATCTGCCCGGCATTGAGGGCGACGGCGATGTCGGCAATGGTGGTGTCCTCGGTCTCACCGGAGCGGTGAGAGATGACGCAGGTATAGCCCGCACGGTTCGCCATCTGAATGGCGTCGAAGGTCTCGGTGAGAGAGCCAATCTGGTTGACCTTGATGAGAATGGAGTTGGCAACGCCCATCTCAATGCCGGTGGACAGGCGCTTGACGTTGGTGACGAACAGGTCGTCGCCCACGAGCTGCACTTTATCGCCGATGGCCTTGCTGAGCATGACCCATCCGTCCCAGTCGTCCTCACCCATGCCGTCCTCGAGGGAGATGATGGGGTAGGTTTCGACGAACTTTTTCCACATGTTGACCATCTGCTGGCGGGTCATGACTCGCTTGGCCTTGGGCAGGTGGTAGCACTGGTCATCCGCATTGTACCAGTCGGCCACGGCGGCGTCAATGGCAATCATGAAGTCCTCGCCGGGCTTGTAGCCTGCGGCCTCGATGGCCTTCATAATCAGCTTAAGGGCATCCTCGTCCTTCTTGAGATTGGGGGCGAAGCCGCCCTCGTCGCCGACGGCAGTGGAGCCGCCCTCAGCCTTGATGACCTTGGCGAGATGGTGGAACACCTCGGCAGACATGCGCAGAGCTTCTTTCCAGCTTGTTGCGCCGACGGGCATAACCATGAACTCTTGGATGTCAACGTTATTCGAGGCGTGTGCGCCGCCATTGAGAATGTTCATCATGGGCGTGGGGAGGGTTTTGGCGTTCGTGCCGCCGAGGTAGCTGTACAGCGGGAGCTCCAGATAGGCGGCGGCAGCCTTGGCCACGGCCATGGACACGCCGAGGATGGCGTTGGCGCCGAGGCGGCCCTTGTTTTCCGTGCCGTCGAGGGCAATCATAGCCTTGTCGATGGCGACCTGGTCAAAGACGTTCAGGCCGATGACGGTTTCTGCGATTTCCGTGTTGACGTTGGCGACTGCCTTCTCCACGCCCTTGCCCATGTAACGGCTCTTGTCGCCGTCACGCAGCTCCACGGCTTCGTGCACACCGGTGGAGGCGCCGGAGGGGACTGCTGCGCGGCCATAGGTGCCATCTTCAAGGATGACCTCTACTTCGACGGTGGGGTTGCCGCGGGAATCAATAATCTCGCGTGCCAATACGTCTACGATTTCAACAAACTGCTTCATTTTAATCTTCCTTTCTCGACGGGCGCTCGCCCGTTTTCAGCTATTCATGCGCCTTTTTTCCGGGCGGAGAAAAGGCGGGAATCATGAAAAAATGCTACTTAATAATAAGGGTTGCGCCGTCCATTTCCGTGGGCTTTTCGAGCCCCATGAGGTCAAGCATAGTGGGGGCGATGTCGCTCAAGCGGCCGTCCCGCAGCTTCACGTCCGCACCGATGATGACAAAGGGCACCCTGTTGGTGGTGTGCGCCGTCATGGGGCTGCCGTCGGGCTCCTCCATGCTCTCGGCGTTGCCGTGGTCAGCGGTGAGCAAGCTCACGCCGCCCATGCTGTTGGTGGCTTCCACCACCATTTGCACGCAGGTGTCCGTGGTTTCCACCGCCTTCACAGCGGCTGCAAAATCGCCGGTGTGGCCGACCATGTCGCAGTTGGCGAAGTTGAGGATGACCACGTCGAATCTGCCGCTCTCAATCTGCTCTGCGCCGGCCTGCGCCACTTCGAGGGCGCTCATTTCCGGCTGCAAATCATAGGTGGCCACCTTGGGAGAGGCGATGAGCACGCGCTCCTCGCCGGGGAAGGTCGCCTCTGCGCCGCCGTTGAAAAAGAAAGTGACGTGGGCGTACTTCTCGGTTTCGGCGATGCGCAGCTGCGTGTAGCCCAGGCGGCTGATGTACTCGCCAAAGATGTTGTCCAGCGAACGGCGGGGGAAGGCGACAGAGACGTTCGGCATGGAGGCATCATACTCTGTGGTACAGACATAGTGTACGGGGAAAAAGCCCTTTTTCCGCTCGATGTCGGTGAGCTTTTCATCGACGAAGCAGCGGGTGATTTCCCGGGCGCGATCGGGGCGGAAGTTGAAGAAAATGACGGAGTCATTTTCCTCCACCGCACCGTCGCGGGTGCAGAGAATCGGTGCGACGAACTCATCCGTCACGCCCGCATCGTAGCTCGCCTGTACTGCGACGGCGGCGTCCAAGTGGAACTCACCCTCCCGCAGCGCCAGCAGGTCATAGGCCCGCTGCACCCGCTCCCAGCGCTTGTCGCGATCCATGGCATAGTAGCGGCCGATGACGGAGGCAATCTCGCCCACACCGAGGGCTTTCATCTGGGCGGCGAGCTGTTCGAGGAAGCCCTTGCCCGAGGTGGGGGACACGTCGCGTCCGTCCAGAAATGCGTGGACATATACTTTCGTCAGCCCGTTTTGCTTGGCCATGCGCAACAGCGCAACGAGATGGCTGATGTGGCTGTGTACGCCGCCGTCGGAGAGCAGCCCCCAGAGGTGCAGCGCCGAGTCGTGCGCCTTGCAGTTTTCCATGGCGGCGAGGTAGGCATCGTTACGAAAGAAGCTGCCGTCGTCAATGGCCACGCTCACGCGGGGCAGGTCTTGAAAAACCACGCGGCCGGCACCGATGTTGGTGTGCCCCACCTCGGAATTGCCCATCTGCCCCTCGGGCAGACCCACGTCCAAGCCGCTGGCGGAGAGGCTGCTTTGCGGATATATTGCGAAAATCCGATCCAGATTGGGGGTTTTGGCGGCAGCGACGGCGTTTCCTTTGCCCGCCGGGCCGAAGCCGTAACCGTCCATAATGATAAGGGTTGTCGGTGTTTTCATGTTTCACTCCTTTTTTATCAGGTTTGTGCAGCGATTCTGCCCGTGCCCTGATAACCATGCGGGGGTGCGTTAGGCCTGGTTTGCGGCGTTGACAAGCTGGGTGAACTCCGCCGGCTTGAGGGATGCGCCGCCGATGAGGCCGCCGTCGATGTCCAGCTCGCCGAGCAACTCGGCGGCGTTCTTGGCGTTCATGCTGCCGCCGTATTGAATGGTCATGCTGCGGGCCACGCGAGCGCCGTGCAGCTCACGAACCAGACTGCGAATTTCGCAGCAGACCTCGCTTGCCTCCTCGGTGGTGGCGGTTTTTCCCGTGCCGATGGCCCAGATGGGCTCGTAGGCGATGATGACTCTGCGCAACTTTTCTGCGCTCACGCCGTGGAGCGCCATCTTCACTTGATAGGCGACCTTCTCCATCGTGACGCCCATTTCGCGCTCCGTGAGGCTCTCGCCGACGCAGACGATGGGGCAAAGCCCGGCCTGGAGGGCGGCGTGGACTTTTTTGTTCACGGCCTCGTCGGTCTCGTTGTAGTAGGCGCGGCGCTCGGAGTGACCGATGATGACGTATTTCACGCCCAAATCTGCCAGCATTTCTGCGGAGATTTCGCCGGTGTATGCGCCGGTGGAATCATAGTGCATGGTCTGTGCGCCGATGGCGATGCGGCTGTCGCGAAACAGGCGGACGGCCTGCGCAATGTTCACGGCGGGCACGCAAAGCACCACGTCGCACCACTTCGGCTTGCCCAGCAGGGGCTTGAGCTCTTCTGCGAATTGCTTCATTTCTGTGACGGTTTTGTTCATTTTCCAGTTGCCGGCGATCACCGTTCTGCGGTATTTTCGATTCACTTTAATTTCCTCCTAATATATGGGGAGATTTTATTTTTTGTCTGCGCACAGCGCAGGTTTTTTTATTTTTGCGAGAGCTTTTGTGGATGGTGCTGCTTCTTTTCTAAGGTGCGTGCAGACCGCAGGGGTCGTTTCCTGTGTTTTGCGCACAGTTGGACATTCCCAGCGCAAGAGGACGCAGTCCGACAGGAGAACATTGCGCATGCAAAGCCTCCGCCGCCATCGTCCGTAGTATCTTGTGATGTTATGTACATTTCTACTTTTGGCAAGCGTTGCCCCGCCGAATCTGCCGCATGAGGATATTCCCCCGTGAGAATATCCGAAATGTGGAGAAAGTCGGCGGAGGGTGCAGGGCGGAGCCCGCTACGTTTTTGGTTACTTTCGGCGTATACCAAAAGTCACTCGCCTCGGGCGAAACTTGAAGGCAGTATAAAAGGACGTAAGATTCTTCGCTGCGCTCAGAATGACAGATAGATAAAAACCGGCGGGACACCGGGGACAGCGTCTCCTACGGAGCGGGGAGAAGCAGAGATTGCAGGTCAAGCCCGCAACGACGAGCATGAACGGCGGGACGAAGTGCGAAAAAAGGATACACTTGTTGGGGCGGTCTGCGACCGCCCGCAGACGAACGAGGTGCGCCCTTACTTATCCAGCAGGCACGCCACGCCCGGCAGCTCGATGCCCTCGAGGAACTCGAGGCTTGCGCCGCCGCCGGTGGAG
>JGI994J12354_10005841_pt1 | contig 10453 bp, 7 predicted proteins | sample IntmicLarv3ML3BL_FD_12354 | JGI IMG/M metagenome (IMG submission 12354)
CGGGCGGGCAGCCGCGGCCATAACCGCGGCTGCTGCGCCGCAAAGCGCCGGCTTTGATATCATGTGCCCGTTTATCTGTATACGTTCGCGAAAATCCAAAACGTAAGGCGAGGTATACATGCCGGCGCTTTGGCCGGCCGCCCTCAAGGCTTCGTATATCATGGCAGCGGTCGAGCCTTTGCCGCTTGTGCCAGCAATGTGTACATATTTCAGCTTGTCCTGCGGGTTGCCCAGCCGGGACAGCAGCCCGGCCGTGGTTTCCAGGCCGGGCTTTATGCCAAATTTCAGCAGCGACGAAATATATTCCCGCGCCTGTTTGTAGGTCATCAAGCTCCGCCCCTTCAAAAAAAATAAAAAACTTTTTGCAAAAGTTGCCATGTTTTATGCAACAAACCGCCTATTTTGACCCCTATTGTAAAAGGAGGTTTTTTATCTGCTCACGCACCCAAGGCGCCTATCATCAATCAAGGAAATGCCGCCGCGCCCCGTCGGCTGCCCCTGATAGATTGTCGCCTCTATGTCCTAGCTCTGCTTTAATTTAACATTATCATGCCCAAGCAATGCCAAAAGCTTGGCCATAAGCATGTCCGATGCGTCGGCGTTGTATCGCTCCGGCGCGCGTAGGGTCTTGCCGCTGTCGGCCAGCACAATTACAACAGGGATGTCCCCCCTGTGCCCCGCAAGCATGGCCATGGCGGCCGAAAAATCGTCGCACTCTCGTGATGCGATTTTTAGGTAAAGCACTGCACTACGTACTATATCGGCCCGGCTGTTATCCGCGCCTTGCACGGCCCCTTGCTCCGCGCCTTTTTCTGCGCCCTGTGATTGCCCCGCGTCTTTTAGATTATCCGCCGCCCCGTTGTTTCCTGCTCTCGAGCTCGCTGCTGCGGTCTCCACAGTCTGCACAAGCAGCTCGGGCGGCCTGTCCTCGCGCAGCTGTATCCGTCCGCGGATAAAAATGACCTCGCCCGTGCGCAAAAGCGCACTGTTGGCCGCCAAAATTTTGGGAAACACCGTGGCATTTATCGTGCCTGTAATATCCTCAGCCTCAACAAAGGCCATGGCCTGCCCGCTCTTGGTTATCTTTTGGCGCACACCGCCCACCATAACCAAAAGCCCAACCTGCTCGTTGTCGTTTAGCTTGTCTTCCTCGGCAGCCTGAAAAATCGAGGCCACCGTGCGCGCATTAAGCCGCTCGGCCGCGCCGCGGTAGGCCTCCAGCGGATGCCCTGAAATATAAAGCCCAATAACTTCTTTTTCCATTTGCAGCAGCTGCCGGGGCGGCAGCTCCTCGCAGTCGGGCAGAATGAACTCATCGTTTGCAGGCTCGGCCTGGCCCATATCAAAAAAGCCAACCTGCCCCTCCAGGTTGCGTCGTGTTTCCTGCTCCAGCCGGCCGAGAACATTGTCTATGCTGTGCAGCATTTGCGCCCTGTGGGCGCCCAGCCCGTCCAAAGCGCCGCACTTTATCAGGCTTTCCAATGCCCTGCGGTTTAGGTTGCCGCTGTATAGCCGGCGGCAAAAATCGTAAAAGCTTTTGTATTCGCCGCCCTTTTGCCGTTCGGCTATCAGCGCATCTATCAGCGGATGCCCCAGATTTTTAACAGTGAGCAGCCCAAATGTTATTTCCCGGCCGTTAATATCAAAGCTTTTAAAGGACGAATTAACATGCGGCGGTAGAGTTCTAACGCCCAGCTTGCCGCCCGAAGCAATATATTCAGCAACCCTGCCCGTAGACGAAAGTACCGAGGTTAGCAGCGCGGCAAAAAACGGCGCCGGATAATGGCATTTCAGGTATGCCGTTTTGTAGGCCACCAAAGCATAGGCCGCCGCGTGAGATTTATTAAATGCGTAAGAAGCAAAGGAGGTCATATCATCAAAAATACCGTTGGCCACACCCGCCGGAATGCCGCGGCGCACGCAGCCGTCAATATGCCCCGCGCCGGCCCGCTCTTCTTCGGCCGTAGTGCCGTTCACAAAGGCCGAGCGCTCCCGCTCCAATACATCATGCTTTTTCTTGCTCATGGCGCGGCGCACAATGTCGGCGCGCCCCAGAGAATAGCCCGCCAGCTTGCGGAAAACCTCCATAACCTGCTCCTGATACACCATGCAGCCGTTTGTAACGTCTAGAATGGAAGCCAGCTCGGGCGTTTTATAGCTTATAGAGCTGCGGTTGTGCCGCCCGCGGATATACCGCGGAATAGAGTCCATAGGCCCGGGTCGGTAAAGGGAAATAACGGCTATCAGGTCCTCAAGCTCGGTCGGCTTCAGCTGCGACATAACCGAGCGCATTCCGCCCGATTCAAACTGAAAAACCCCGTCGCATTGCCCCATACCCAGCATGGCATAGGTCTTCTCATCATCTATGGGAATATCCTCAGATTTCAGGTGCACGCCTTGCCGCGCCAGCATGTTCAGCGTGTCGTCAATAACGGTAAGGGTGCGCAGCCCGAGAAAGTCTATTTTCAGCAGCCCCAGCTCTTCGAGTGTGCCCATAGGAAACTGGGTAACGATAGATTCGTCGTTGAGCGCCAGCGGCACATAGTCGGAAACGGCATCCCGCGTGATAACAACCCCAGCAGCATGGGTGGAGGCATGCCGCGGCATACCCTCAACCTTGCGCGCCATGTCGATAAGCCCGGCTATCTGCGGGTCGGATTCGTACCGGGTTTTTAGCTCGGGGCTTTGCTTCAAAGCCCGCTCTATGGACGAATGCGCCTCAAAGGGCACCATCTTGGCAACCTGGTCTACAGTTTGATAGGGTATAGCCAGTGCACGGCCAACATCGCGTATGGCGGCGCGGGCGGCCAGCGTACCAAAGGTAACTATCTGGGCAACCTTGTCCTTGCCGTATTTGGCTATGCAGTAGTCGATAACCTCCTGCCGCCGCACATAGCAAAAATCTATGTCAAAATCGGGCATGGTAACGCGTTCGGGGTTCAAAAACCGCTCAAACAGCAGGTTGTATTTCAGCGGGTCTATATCGGTGATACCCATAAGATAGGCGCAAAGCGAGCCCGCGCCCGAGCCGCGCCCCGGCCCAACGGATATACCGCTGTTTTTGGCATAGGCGATAAAATCGGCCACTATCAGGTAATAATCGGTGTACCCCATAGAATTGATAACGTCCAGCTCGTATTCCATGCGTTCGGTTATACCGGTCGCAGGCTGGCCGCCGTATCTTAGCAGCATACCCTCGGCGCACTTGGCGCGGAAATATTCAAAATGGTCAGCGTTGTCCGGCGTATCAAAATTAGGCAGCTTGGTCTCATTAAACGTAAGAGTAACATTGCACCGTTCGGCGATGGCCGCCGTGTTGTCTATAGCTTCGCCCGCCGAGGGAAACAGAGCGCGCATCTCAAATTCGTCCTTTAAATAAAACTCCTCGGTCTCAAATTCCAGAGTGTCGTCGTCCTCGACAGTTTTGTTGGTGCCCACAAGGATAAGAACCCTTTGCATTTTACTGTCCTCGCGGCTGATGTAATGTACATCATTTGTCACACACAGCGGGATGTCAAGCTCTCGCGAAAGGCGCATTAGCTCGAGGTTCAGTCGCAGCTGCTCCTCAATGCCATGATCCTGCATCTCCAAATAAAAGCCCGGCTGCCCTTCCGTCCCGGCAAAGCACTGCTTGTACCACATAGCCGTATTTTTGGCCGCCTCGTAGTTTCCGGCCGAAAGCATCCGCGGAATCTCGCCGGCCAGACAGGCCGAAAGGGCGATAATGCCCGTGTGATACCGCTCTAAAAGCTCGCGGTCTATGCGCGGCTTGCCGTAAAAGCCCTCGGTGTAGGCCAGCGAGCAAAGCTTCATCAGGTTTTGATACCCCTCGTTGGTTTCGGCCAGCAGCACCAAGTGATAGCGTTGGCTGTCTGTGCCGTGCACCTTGTCAAACCGCGAGCGGGAAGCTACATAGCATTCGCAGCCCAAAATAGGCTTTATTCCGGCCGCGGCGGCCTGCTTATAAAAATCCACAACGCCGTACATAACACCGTGGTCGGTTATGGCTAAAGAGGTCATGCCGCTGCTTTTGGCCGCGGCTATCAAAGGCCCAATGCGGCACGCGCCATCGAGCAGGGAATATTCGCTGTGAACATGTAAATGTGTAAAGGCTGTGTCGCCCATCGGCCTCGCCTCCTCCTTATGGTGTGTTGGTATAAGCGCACCCGCCCTGTTTCAGATAGGCATGTTGCAGCCCGCTCGCCTCCGCAAAAGTTCGTTCTCGTTCATATCTGTTCCGAAAGCTCAATAATAAGGCTCAACCGCCGGCTGATATGGCTTTTTGAAAGACCGCTCACAGCGCTCAGCTCGCTCAGCGCCGCCTCGGGATGCTGCTCGCGCAGCGCGGCTACCGGCAAAAGCTCGTCCGGCAGGGCTCCGTTTTCGCGCAGGCGCTGTATGGCAATTAGCTGTCGCGCCGCCGCCTCAACAGTTTTGTTTATGTTGGCCGTGTCGCAGTTTGTTATGCGGTTTGAATTGTTGCGCACGTCCTTGAGAATTTTTATGTCCATCAGCTTAAAGGTGCCCTGCGGTGCGCCTATAAGCACGAGCAAATCCTCTATAGCCGTGCTATCTTTAAAATAAACGCAGATATTTCCGCCGCGCTCAATCAGGCGGGCGGGATAGCCTAAATTTTCAAGCAGTCCAGCAGCGGCGCCAGCGGCGCCCGTGCTGTTTGATGTATTAGCGTTTCCGACGCCTCCGGCGCTGCTCCCGGCATTGCTCCCGGCACTGCCTTCGGTATCACATGCGGCATTACCGCTGAGAGAAAAGGTCCATTCCATGTGATAGTCACGCTCGGGATTTGTTATATGTCCGCTTGACAAAAATGCGCCGCGCAAAAATGCAGCCGCGCAGCAGTCTCTTTCAAAAAGCGCGGTGTTCAGCTGCCCGCCGCCGAAAAAAGTATAAACCCGCGCGGCTGCGCCGCCCTTAAATCCGGCATATGTGTATACGCCACCCTGGACGGGCGGCAAAATGACGGCGCGTTCACCCGCCGCCTGCTCTATAAGCGTTTGGTAACGCCGTGCCAAAACAGCATTGTCTGTTTGCAGGTGAGTGTCTTTTTCTGCAAAACTATTGCCGCACAGCGCCATGCCATAGGCTTCAGCAAGTGTGCAGCAGCTTTCGGCCGCGGGCGCGGCGCATAGCTCTTTCTTGATCTCGGAGGAAAAGGACATATCGTTTTCTCCTATCTTGCCTGTTGATAAAGACGAGTAACCAGTAGTCCTGCGTGCAGGACTACAAACCTGCGTGCAGGACTGCTTAGCCGTGTCCCTTGCTTATATCACGATGGTTTATGGTCGCGCGGTATTTGTGCGATATGATATGCTTGCACAGCCTTTCGGCTATAGCCACAGAACGGTGCTTGCCGCCCGTGCAGCCTATCGCGATAACCAGATGGCTTTTGCCCTCGCTGAGATACAGCGGCAATAGAAAATCTATCATGTCCAGCAGCTTATCCACAAATACGGTGCTCTGCTCAAAGCTGAAAACATAATCGCGCACAGGCTGGTCAAGCCCCGTATGCGGGCGCAGCTCTTCAATATAAAACGGGTTTGGCAGACAGCGCACATCAAATACCAGGTCGGCCTCGCTGGCGCTGCCGTATTTAAAGCCGAAGGACATACAATGAACGCTGAGCGCCTGTGTGGCTTCGCCCAAAAACAGCATCGTCAGCCGCTCCTTTAGCTGGGCGGACGAGATATGTGTAGTATCCACTATATAGTCGGCCAGCGCGCGTATCGGAATGAGCATATGGCGCTCTTCCTTAACGGCCTCGGCAAGCAGGCTGCCTCCGTTGGTTTGTGTTTTGTCGGCCAAGGGGTGCTTTCGCCGCGTTTCCTTATAGCGGCGCACAATTTCGTCGTCGTCAGCGTCGAGAAACAACAGCTTAAAGCTTGTTTTTTCGCTGCGCAGGCCGTCGAGCGCGTTGCGTAGCTCGAGAAACATGGTGCCGCCGCGCACATCTGTGACAATAGCCACGCGCGAAAGACGTTTTTCCTTGTCACCTGTTACCGCGCACAGCTGCACAAAGCTATCCATAAGAAAGGGCGGCATATTATCTATGCAATAAAAGCCAATGTCCTCAAGCGCGCTTATGGCTGTGGTTTTTCCGGCGCCCGAAACGCCGGTTATGATAAGCAGCTCCATGTTTTTCACCTCACAATGTTTTTATTTCGCATTCCAGCGCAACGCCGGTTTGCTTCAGTACGGTTTCTTTTATATGGTCTATCAGCCTCAGCACATCCGCGCAGGTTGCGCCGCCCGCATTCACGATAAAGCCGCTGTGCTTTTGGCTGACCTCGGCGCCGCCTATGCGGTGCCCCTTCAGGCCGCACTGCTCGATAAGCCCGCCCGCGAAATGGCCCTCGGGCCGCTTAAACACCGAGCCGGCCGAGGGTAGGTTCAGCGGCTGCTTGCAGCGCCGCCGCTCCATAAGATCGTCCATCAGCGCCTTTATTTCCGCGGGGTCGCCCGGCTTTAGCCTTAGTGTCAGCCCGATAATGGCCGCGCCGTTTTCGCTGTAGGCGCTGCGGCGGTAGCCCAACCCCATAGCCCCGCCCGAAAGCGAGCCCAAATTCCCCGCGCCGTCTATGTGTTCTGTTTCGGTTAACACCTGCGCCATCTCGCCGCCGTATGCGCCGGCGTTCATATATGCCGCGCCGCCGGCCGAGCCGGGTATGCCATGGGCAAATTCCAGCCCCGTTAGCGAGTTTTTTAGCGCAAATCCGGCCAGCGCGGAAAGCTTTAAGGCCGCGCCGCATTTTATAACGCCGCCCTTTTCCAGTACAAGCGGCCGTATATCCTCGCTCTGCAGGATAACCGCGCCGCGGTAGCCATCGTCGCTGCACAGCAGGTTTGAGCCCTTGCCCATAAATATGTGCGGCACATCATAGCTTGCGCAGGCCGCGGCTATGCCGCGCAGCTCGCTGTCTGTTTGTGCGGTAAATACAATATCGGCCGGCCCGCCTATTTTAAAGGTGGTCAGCGTGCTGAGCAGCCGGTGCTCCTCATATTGCCAGCCCGATTCAAAAGCCAGCTTTTTTAATAGCGCAAGGCCGCCTGTGTGCATAAAAATCCCCTTCGTTTATGAAAAATCGCCAAGCGCTGCCGCGCCGATAATGCCCGCATCGTTGCCCAGCGTGGCCGTTACTATTTTGGTGCAGGCCACAGTGCCGCCGCCATATGTGGATTTTGCCACTCTTTCGCGCAGCGGCTCGAGCAGGTATTGCGGCTTTTCATTGCTTACGCCGCCGCCTATGCAAAGTATTTCTGGCTGGAATATATTTATAAAGTTTACTATGCCCAGCGCGAGATATTCAATGTATCTACCGACAACCTCGGTGGCGGTTTTGTCGCCTGCGCGCATGGCGTCGAAGGCGGTGCGCCCGCCCGCTTTTTCTATATCGCCGCCGCACAGCGCCCACATAGCCGAGGCTTTGTCGGCTTCCATAGCGCGCTTTGTCTGGCGTATCAGCGCCGTTGCCGAGGCATAAGCCTCGATGCAGCCGTCAAGCCCGCAAGTGCAGTGTTCGCCGCCCGCTATTATCATCATGTGGCCCAGCTCGGCGCCGGCATAGTTAAATCCCGTGAGCATTGTGCCGTTTACTATGGCGCCGCCGCCCAGCCCTGTGCCCAGAGTCAGCGCCAGAAAATTGTCAACACCGCAGCCGCAGCCGGCAACAAGCTCGCCCAAAGCGGCAGCATTTGCATCGTTTCCTACATAGCAGAGCGTGCCAAGCCCCGCCTTTACCGCGCCGGCAATATCGGCTTGGCGAAAGGCCAGATTGTTGGCATATTCCACAACGCCCGTTTTGGTATTTACCGTGCCGGGCGAACCCACGCCGACATATTCAATGTCGTCCATGCTTATTCCGGCGTCCTGCACGGCCAGCCGTGCCGCCTCGAGAAGGTCGGCCAGCACATCCTCCTGCGGGCGGGGCAGGTTGGTTTTTATCTTGGAGCGTCCCAAAATCTTATGCTCGCCGTTTACAACGGCGGCTGCGATGTTTGTTCCGCCGAGATCTATGCCTATTTTATACATATATAGCAATCCTTTATATTATGTTTGTTTTTGTGCGGCGGTGAACATTTATGTCCATACCGCCCGGGGTACGTTTGCAAAATTAGCTAAATAGTCTTTCTGGCGTAATTTCCGGCCAAACGCGCTGAAAAGCCTCGAAATCCGGCAGGGTTCACGTCGCAAGCAAGCCCTAAAAGCCCTCCCATTCGCTGTTAACTGTGCTTTCGGGAATATCGTCGTCCATGCCCAGCTTGCGCAGCAGCTCATGGGCGCCGTTGTAGCCCATCTTTTTCTGGCGGCTGTTCATGGCTGCAACCTCGAGAATAATGGCGAGATTGCGCCCCGGCTTTACGGGAATAGTAACCGAAGGAATGTCCAGCCCCAGTATTTTGGTCATTTCACTTTCCAGCCCCATGCGGTCATACACCTTTTCGCTGTCCCATTGTTCAAGATTTACTATAAGGTCTATCTTTTCGGTCAGCTTTACGCTGCCCATACCGAATATGCGCCGCGCGTTTATTATGCCTATTCCGCGCAGCTCGACAAAATGGCGTATATTTTCGGGGGCCGAGCCCACCAGCGTTTTGCTGGATACGCGGCGGATTTCAACGGCGTCGTCGGCTATCAGGCGGTGGCCGCGTTTTATCAGCTCGACGGCTGTTTCGCTCTTGCCCACGCCGCTCTCACCGAGCATCAGCAGGCCTTCGCCGTAAACCTCCACGAGCACGCCGTGCCGTGTTATGCGCGGCGCAAGATGCACATTAAGAAAGGATATCAGCGCCGACATAAAGCTGCTGGTTGTGTCATCGGTGCGCAGCAGGGGCACACCGTAGGTTTTGGCTGCCGCAGTCATGGCCTCGGGAATTTCCTGCCCGCGGGATACTATCACCATTGGCGGGCAGCGGGAAAAGAGCATATCTACGCGTTCGTTGAAGGTGGGTTCATCAAATTGCTCAAGAAAGGCCATTTCGTTTTTACCGATCATCTGGACGCGGTCGGCATCGAAATATTCATAGTTTCCGGCAAACTGTATGCCCGGGCGGCTTATCTCGGCGCTGGACACCAGCAGCTCGGCCGGCTCCTTAGGCATGTATACCGATTCCAGCCCCAGCTCTCCTATAATTCGCTCGATCGATACTGAAAATTGTGCTTTCATAAGTACCTCCGTTTATTATAACAAAATTTTATAACGATAATAAATCCCTGATGATTTCTCCGGCTAGGGTCAGCCCTGATACGGGCGGCACAAAGCTTATCGAAGCGGGCACGGCTGCGCAGGCATCGCATTTACATGCCGGCTCGTGCTTTATGGGCGGTTCCTTTGAATAAACGCATTTCAGCCCTGTTTCTATGCCCGATTTGCGCAGGCCCGTGCGTATCACACGCGCCAGCGGACACACCGAGGTTTTTGATATATCGGCCACCTCAAAGGCGGTTTGCAGCTTGTTTCCCGCGCCCATAGCGCTTATTATTCCGGCGTTTGCCTGCTTTGCCGTTGTTATCAGCAGCAGCTTGTCGGAGACGGAATCGATGCAGTCGGCCACATAGTCGTATTGCCCGAAATCAAAGCTGTTTAACGTGGTTTTGCCGAAATATATGTCCTGCGCCGATATGTCGGCATCGGGGTTTATATCCAGCAGCCGCTCGCGCATTACATGAGCCTTTTTGCGGCCTATTGTGGAATGCGCGGCCACCAGCTGACGGTTTAGATTGCTCAGCGCAACCTCGTCGCCGTCCACAATGGTGAGCCGGCCTATACCGGCGCGGCACAGCGCTTCGGCGCAATGTCCGCCGACACCGCCCAGCCCGAAAACGGCCACATGCGCATTTTTCAGCCGGGCAAGGCCGGTCTTGCCTATCAGGCGCTCGGTTCGTTCAAATTGGTTCATATAGTTAGCTCCTGTAATGGGTGAAATAATATGTGAAAGTCCGCGGCTATGAGCCGCCCGGCGCGTTTAAATTGGTCAGGGTAGGGGGTTTTCGTGCGGCGGGACGGTTGTCAAGGGGGAGTCTCCGCGGCTATGAGCCGCCCAGCGCGTTTAAATTGGTTAGGGTAGGGGGGTTTCGTGCGGCGGGACGGTTGTCATGGGTGAGTCTCCGCGGCTATGAGCCACCCAGCGCGTTTAAATTGGTCAGGGTAGGGGTTTTCGTGCTGCGGGACGGTTGTCATGGGCGAATCTCCGCGGCTATGAGCCGCCCAGCGCGTTTAAATTGGTCAGGGCAGGGGGGGTTCGTGCTGCGGGACGGTTGTCACGGGGGAGTCTCCGCGGCTATGAGCCGCCCAGCGCGTTTAAATTGGTCAGGGTAGGGGATTTTCGTGCTGCGGGACGGTTGTCATGGGTGAGTCTCCGCGGCTATGAGCCGCCCGGCGCGTTTAAATTGGTCAGGGTAGGGGATTTTCGTGCTGCGGGACGGTTGTCATGGGGG
>JGI994J12354_10005842_pt1 | contig 10452 bp, 11 predicted proteins | sample IntmicLarv3ML3BL_FD_12354 | JGI IMG/M metagenome (IMG submission 12354)
GTTGGCGAAACAGACTTCCCCGTCCAACAGCACCCCGCCATTAAATTTCATGCGGGAATAGCGGGTATTTGACACCCGCATAACTGAAAGCACCACAGCCTTGACGGGCCAGCCGTTTTCTGTTTCTTCTATTATATGTATCATTTTCGCCATACAATCGGCCACCTCATAAAGCCAAGGTAATGATACAAAAGCCGCCAATCTTTGTCAAGAATGCCGCGCTGCCAAATATTACGCCTATCCGCGCAGGACTTATGCACCCTATAATAAGGCGAGGTGATTGCATGATCCCCGCCCCCGTTAAAGAAAAAAAGCGCTTTCCCAACATGATTTTCGCGCTGCTTTTTTTCGCCGTTTTCTTTCTTTTGTTTGAGCCTGCGCGCGTGGATGGCCGTTCCATGGCAGAAACCCTTGACCATAATGAGCTGCTTATTGTTTCCCGCGTTGATTATCTTTTGAATGAACCCGAACGCTTTGATGTGGTGATTTGCCGATACCCGGACAGAGGAAACGAGCAATTCGTGAAGCGCCTTGTGGGATTGCCCGGGGACACCATCGAAATTCGAAACGCTTCTTTATATATTAACGGTTCCGCCGCCTGCGAAAGCCATATTTCCTACCCCGCGAATTATTACTATGCGCCTTATACGCTGGGGGAAAATGAATACTTCGTTCTGGGAGACAACCGCTCCAACTCCAACGACAGTCATCTGATCGGCCCGCTTTCCCGCAGCCGCATTATCGGGCGGGTGATCGGCGTGTTTTATCCGTTTAACCGCATACGCAAAATCCAATAACGCGGCTGTTCCGTTTTTATTCTTTTTGTGATAAGATAGGTAAAACCTACAAACAGAAAGGGAAATAAAAATGGAACAGCCTTCTTTTGATGTGCGGGTATTGCTCGCCCCACCGAATATCCAAACGGCAAAGCGTGCCCTTTTAATCCAGCCTCATCCGGATGACAACGAAATAGGCATGGGCGGCACCATGGCTGTCCTGGCAAATGCCGGCTGTGAGCTGCACACGCTGACTGTGACAGATGGCTCTCAGGGAAACCTGGACAGCACCGCCACCCCTGAAATGACAAGAGAAATCCGCCGCAAGGAAACGCAGGACGCGGGCAGGCATTTGGGTGTGTCGCATTTTTACTTCTTGGAAGAGCCTGACGGTACATTGAACGATATCGTCGATCTGTCTGAAAAGATTGCCGATGTGATACGGCAGGCAAAGCCTGATGTCATTTTCTGTCCCGATCCGTCTTTGCCCTATGAAGGGCATTACGACCACATCGTCACAGGGCGCGCCGCGGCAAACGCTTTCCACATGAGCGGGCGGCAGCACCTTGAAACAAGCGCTTACCCGCCCTTCAGCGCCAGCGCCATCGCCTACTACTTTACAGCCAACCCGAACACCGTGGTGGATATCAGCGCGTATTTTGAACAAAAATTCGAAGCCATTGCGCTGCACAAAAGCCAGGTGAACGCCGAAACCCTCGCCATGTACCGCATCTACTTCCAAATGAAGGGGGCGGAATTAGCGAAGGATCGCGGCTTTGCGCTGGGGGAAGGCTTTAAAGCGCTATCGCACCTGCATACCCATTGCTTTGTGGATGCCCTGCATATCTGATTTAGTAAGGAGATATTACGATGCCAAAACAAAAGCGGTTCAACCACCCCTGGCGGTATGCCCTGGCCATGTTCGGCCTGTCCATCATCGGCTATATGTATTCCACGTACGCCCCCAAATTTTACAGCGATCTGGGTATGTCCATGGCCGCCATCGGCGCGGGTAATGTGTTCTTCTCCATCTGGGATGCCTTCAACGACCCTATTGCGGGCTTTTTGTCCGATCGTACACGTTCGAAATGGGGGCGGCGCAAGCCATGGCTGATTATCAGCGTGCCTCTTTTCGTGCTGTCGATGATCCTGTTCTTCAGCCCGCCCAAATCTCTTGGCACAGGCATTAAAATGACCGTTTATTTTACCGTTTTCCTCATGCTGACAGAAACGGTCAACACCATTTCCAGCGTAAACTACCACTCCCTCCTGCCGGAGCTTTTCCGCGAGGAAAAAGCACGCAATAGCGCCAACGCTATTCGGCAGGCTTTGCAATTGGTGGGCATGATTCTGGGCGTGTCCGCCGTGCCCATGGTGGCAAGCGCCATTGGCTACCAGGCAACAGCCATCATCCTTGGGCTGATAGGCGGCGCGATGATTCTTTATTCCATTCTCGGCTGCAAAGAGCGCGAGGATTTTTCCGCATCGGAACAGCCTAAGCTGCTCCCCTCCCTAAAGGCCGTTGCAAGCAACAAGAAATTTTGGATTGTCGCCATCGCGCACTTCCTCTACGATGCCACGACCAGCCTTTTGCTGGTAGGCATTCCCTTTTTCGTAACCTATTCTTTGAACCTTGCCGATTCCATGGTTACGCCGCTGACAGCCTGCGTATTTGTTGTGGCCATTCCCGCCATGTTCCTTTGGTACAAGCTTATCAACAAGTGGGGGACGGTAAAGGTGTGGCGCATCTCCCTTATTTGGCTGCTGCTGGCGCTCATTCCCATGTACTTTGCCAATAGCATTATCTTTGCCTGCATTGTCGGCGCGTTCATCGGCATCGGCATCGCGGGCGTGACTGCCAATTTGGACATGGTCAATTCCCTTTTGATTGAGGAGGACGCGGAAAAGTACGGCCTTCGCAGGGAAGCCACTTATTTTGCGGGCATGAGCTTTGTGCGCCGCTTATCGGGGCTGATTCGTGCCGGCGTTTTCTTCCTCATGTTCGCCGTGTTCGGCTTTGTATCCGGCGATGAACCAGGCCTCCGGGCAGGGGAGGCAGCACGCTTTTTAACGGTGGTTATCCCCGTGGTACTGATCGCGCTTTCCGCCGCCGTTTCCATGCTGGCAAATTTAAAAGGCCAAGCAAAGGCGGGCGCAAGCGATGCGAAACAGTAAGCCGAAAATCGTTGTAATCGGCGCAGGCAGCGCCAGTTTTGGGCTGTCCAACCTGGGTGCCATCATGCGCACAAAAGAATTGCACGGTGCAACATTGTCCCTTTGCGATTTGAACGCGAAGGGACTTGAGCAGATTGAAAAACTGGCTTGCCGCATCAATAGCGAGTGGGGCTGTGGCATGACCATTGAAGTTTCCGCCAAACGCGGGGATTTGCTGCCCGGCGCGGATTTCGTTATCCTCTCCGTCGCCATCGACCGTGAGGATTGCTGGCAGAAGGATTACGAGCTGGGCCTTCAATACGGCATCACCCACTATGCCGAAAACGGCGGCCCCGGCGGCTTTTTCCACGCAGCAAGAAACATCACTCTTTTGATGCCCGTTTTAAAGGACATCGAGCATCTTTGCCCCAATGCCACCGTTTTAAACTTTACCAACCCCATGACGCGCATCTGCACCGCTGCAGCGAGGCACACGAATCTAGACGTGGTCGGCATATGCCACCAAATCGATTTCGGCTACATGATGGCAGGCCGCATTTTAGGCAAAACGCTGGGGCTGAATGTGAATCACAACTACCTGTTCCGCTGGAACAACACGGAAGATGAACACAGGATTGCCGAGGTTGCCAAGGAACGCCTGGATATCAAGGCCGCCGGGCTGAACCATTTCACCTGGTTTCTCTCCATCCGCGACCGCCTCACGGGGGAGGAGCTTTTGCCCCTGTTTTACAAGCTCTTCTTGGCGCAAGACACCTTTGAGCCCTATACCCGCAGCATGATTGAAACCTTCGGCTGCTGTTCTACCGCAGGGGACGCGCATTTTTTGGAATACCTGCCCTACACAGGCAGCATGCACCGCGGCGGCTTTGCCCGGCTGGATATTCAAATGTATCCCCTAAAGGATCGCGCCGCCCAGCGCGACCCAATGTGGGCGCGCATCGCGGCCATGGCGGCGGGTGAAATGCCCGTGGATGCCTTGAAGGATGTGCACACGGAACGGGCAGAAATCATCATTGCGTCCCTATGGGAAGGGGCGGACCACTATGATTACGCCGTCAATATCAAAAACACGAAGGGCTATATTGCCAACTTGCCGAGGGACGCCATTGTCGAGGTGCCTGCCGTGCTTGGGCTGCACGGCATTCAAGGCATTTCGGTAGGCGAATTGCCCCGTATTCCCGCCGCCTTTTGTGCGCGGCAGGTGGACATTGTCGAACTGGCGGTAGAGGCCGCTGTCACAGGCAGCCGCGAGCTTGCGCTGCAAGCCCTGGCGCTGGATCCCATGGTCGATGATCTGGCTGTCGCCAAAGGGCTTTTGATGGATGGGCTGAAGCTGTTCAAGCCCTATCTGCCGCAGTTTTTCTAAAGCCGCAGGCGGAAAAAACAGGGGATGGCGGTCAGCACATCCCCTGTCGCAGATATAAACTCACCTGGCCAGGGTCGTATACCCAATACCGGTTGCGTTCTGCGCATCCCTGTTAGTACCAACGAGCACATAGCCTTGCGCGGTAGCTACAATTGCGGAAGCGGACGATAAGTTGTAGTGGGGATAAGTGACAGAATTATTGATTTCTCCTTTATCATCGGTAAAAAGCAGAATTGTCGGAGCATCAACACCGTTCTCATCGAAATGGTTGCCGGCCAATAAATATCCTGTACCATTCGGATATATGTAATACAACTCATCGGAGGGGTTGGCGTTTACTTTCTTTTTCCATTGTTCGTGAGCTGTTTTACGGTTAACTTCAACAAGATACGGAATGCCATATTCCTTATCAGCGTTCAAGTCGTGAGCCAATATGATGAGACTTTCCGCCTGTACAATAAAGTCGTCAGCCACTAAGTCCGGTTTACAATTCACATGAGCCGTTTCTTTGCCATCCATATTGATTTCGATAAATCGCATTGCATGGCCGGCTTGATTTGTCATCATTAAAACAGCGCCGTTTTCTGCTTCTTTTATCGTTGCTGTTTCATTTTGGGCTGTTAGCTTTGTCTCCCAAACTGTTTCTAAAGCCTTGTCGTAGCAAGAAACGTACATTTCATCCCCTTCATAGCCGATGAGCCATATATTGCCATTAACAACAGCACCATACCCATACCGTGGCAAATCAATACCGGTTTCGATTACGCCTGCATCATTGACAAGGCAAAGAACATCGTTCCCTTTCGTCTTATCATAATACATAAAGCAAGGTACATCGGAGAAGTTGAACAGAACGGCTTCAAACGACTGATCATCTTTGGCGGCGATTTCCCACATCACTTCCCCTGCTTTGGAAAAACGCGTGAGCCAGCTATTATCAGGGGGACCTCCTACAGTATCGCCACCAAGACATACAAGGCTTCCATCGCTTAACACGATAGCAGCAGAGAGGACACTGTCCGCACGGTTCAACTCAGACACCATCGTTTCCTGAGCAAAAGCAGCGACAGAAAACAACAAGGTGCAGGCAAGGATAAAACAAACAAAAGCCTTCATTTTCATAATGTACCTCCAATTAACGATTGTATTGTATGGCGAGTATAGCAATCCACCTTGTTGATGTCAAGAAATCATTTGGCAGTGTGCATCATTCTTCAGGTGAGGGAGCAACTTGCATTGAAGTCACGATAGCCAATATTGCATCGCTTTGCGATTGGGTAAGGCCGGCTTCGCCGGAGGCGATACAAGTGACTTGAATCATGTTCCCATGGGCTTGGGTCAGATAAATGATTTCGGAGGTGGTGGCTTCACTAATTATTAGGAAGGTATAATCGCCGATTGCTTTAATTTCATGAGATGCTTCATGGAGATCGTCAGCGATTTCTTCATAACAAACCATTAAGTCGGCCTCGATGTCCGTTGATGAGTGATAATCCGTTGCGCAGACGCCGATGATGAAAAGCGCATCATCGAGGCTTTCTGAGGTGTACATATGGATAGCAACAGTATCGCCATCGTCATCAAGGGTAGAAACAAAATCATCGGGAAGGGTAAAGGTGACACCTTCGTAAGCGAACTCCAGTGTTTGCGCTTGAGCGCTAAGGCAGAGCATGAGCATGAGAGCAATCAGTATCATAAAAACTTTTTTCATTGTATAGTGACTTCCTTTCTATGCTTACTTAAAATACAGGAAATTTGAATTGATATAGCCCCATTCGCCGCCCAGGCGCACCTTGCAATAACCTGCGCCTTTGGAATAAACTTCGGCCTCAACGCCTACAGGCTGCTGCGAAAGGATATTGCTCTTTGCAGAAGGCTGGTCTCTGAAATTAACAACACTACTGCCATTAGGGTTAATAAGCGTGGCAATCATGAACCCGTCAGAATTATAGGTGTTGTGCTGATCGGCGTTGCTGTAGGACTTTTTATGTGCATTCAAATACTTCGATTGCACATAGCCGTGCACCTTGCCTACCTGTACTTCAGCAAACTGCCCGTCATCACCCAGTATCTGCATCTTTGTTCCGATATGATAAGCGTGCAGCATCCGTGAATTCAAATCGGCGGATTCACGCACATGCAAAAGGGAGGTTGGGTTATCCAAAACAACATATCCGAAATGAAAGGTTTGTGGAATTTTTTCATTTTCATTCCGATCCGATGTAAAAGCGGTCAAGATGAAGCCCAGCTTGCCATTGGCGCGAACCCAATCCCATTGATTGCCCGCAATCAGCACATCCAACTCGGTTCCTTCCTTAAGGCGCGTGATGATGTTATCATCCTTAGCTTCAGGAGCAGAACGCAGATTGACAGCTTTTCCGTTGTTTGAATGAATGTATTTGAAGCTGACAGCCGCAGGGCCTGCCGTAACCATGCGGTCTACCATATAGCCGGACACTCCGTTTACCGAAACCGCATACCAGCCTTTTTCATGCCCTTCGATGGTAAGCAGCGTTCCATCGTCAACCTTTTCCAATACCTTCGCATGAAGGCTTTCTTTTTCTCTGAGGTTTACAAAATGGCCTTCGTTGGTTACTTCCCCGGAAGAAGATAGTTTAGCATCCGCAATGGAAATGGCATCGATGCGGACAAAGCCCTTCGCGCCATCGGACATACTGATTTCGTGGCTTTTTTCGCCTTCGGAAACAAGGGTTACCCATGTGTCCGCGGGAATTTGCGATTCTAAAGCGACTGTTCCTTCGGCGTCTTCATAGACGGGCGTGTCCGCCGCGACATACCCATAGATTTTGCCTTCCGCCTGCGCTGTGCCTGTAAGCGCCATTGATACGATAAGAAACGATAACAAGACCACCGTGATAAAGGTTTTTCTCATGTGAACCTCCTAATAGTTTTGTATCCTTAATAACTACATTGGAGGCTCATTTGTTACACTTTATAAAAATTTATTTTATTGAAATAATGCTTTGCGCGATTTTCAACGCTGTTTCCTTATCATTTGCGTATAGAATCAGCAGGAAGTAGTTTTTTTCATTTGTCCACATAACTGATGTTTGCCCATCCTTTAATGATATCAAGCCCGGATTGCCGCGAATAAGGATTGGCTGAATCTCTGCATCTTCGGTATCAACATTCGCATCAGTGCCTTCATCGTGTTCCACATAATAGATATAGTGCATTTTTGTGTCCGACATAACATATTCAATATAGCGTAGCCCTGGAAGGTTATTGATGCTTTGTATTTCTACTCCATCAGGAAGGAACGAGGGATAATAATTCCCTTGCCAAGCGACCGGTACATCAAATGAGGATGCCGTATTTTCACGCAATGAAAGACTGGTATATTCTTTCTCAATTGTAAATAGCAACTCCATCACGCGAACGCGAAAGGTTCGACTCGTTGCCGTAGCTATGCCACCTACAAGAAAAATCATACCAAGAACCAAAACCACCATCTGGGTAAACTTAGGAATGGTTTTGCGGATTAGTTTTCGATTCTTTTGTTTCCGAAAATATTGTTCGATAATAGCACGATTCCTTTGATCATATTTAGAAAGAAAATCGTCAATCTCTTGAGTATTACCTTTTTGTGTTTCAACTTCCAGTGCCTTAAGTGCAGCTTCACCATCCCTCAAGGCAATCCTTTCACCGAGCAGGTCATAAGCGCGATCTTCAAGCGTTTTTTTCTCAATCAGCACTTGTTCTTTATTACGATTCATCCTTATTCCCTTCCGCTATCAGCTTTTCCAAACGCTTTCTTGCGCGATGGAGCGAGGTTCGAATGGTGCCCTCCTTCACTTTGAGACGCTCTGCCATTTCTTGATAGGATAACCCTTCTATATGTTTCATGCTTATCAGCAGCTGATCTCTGTTGCTAAGGCTGTCAAACTCATCAATGATTGTTGCGGTTTTTGCAAAATCGAAAACCATAGCATATGTCTTTGCAGCGTCTGCATATTTTTCAATATGCTCATCGGCAAAATAGTCTCTGCTTTCCCTTTCCAGTTTGTTTTTTCTAAGTCTGGTTCTGCAAATATTCTTCGTAGTATTAACGATATAACCGGGCAATTCGTTACACTCTTTCTCCATTATTTTTTTACACTGCTTGCACATGGCTATGATGACATCGCTTGTAACCTCAGACACTTCTGTTTGATCTTGTGGGAAGAATGTATTTGCCGTCGCAACTATTATGCGGCGTTGATCAAAATACAGGTTCGCCATAAACTCCTTTTCTTCATCGGTTTCCAGCATTAATATGGCCAATGGCACAGAGGCCATATATAGGCTCTGCATGAGATTCGAATCGAAATGATGCTGCATTTTAATCACCCATCCACATATTTATTCGTTTGGTTTCTTATTTCGCGTACATAATACGAAGAGTATATCTATCCGTTTTTCTATTGTCAATAACCGCCCCTCCCTTCAAACGCAGCCAATCGCTCCTTTCCTAAGGCCGCTCCGCTGCTCTTTTTATGTTTTCGGAAAAATAAATTTGACATTCAAATTACGCCATGGTTATAATATTCAGATACCGACGAAGGAGGTTTTCCCTATGGCGAAGATTACGATTTCAAAAGACGGCTGCAAAGGCTGCGGGCTGTGCATTAGCGCATGTCCGAAGAAAATCCTCGCGCTGTCCAAGGATATCAATGTGAAAGGCTACCATCCGGCAGAGATAACCGATGAAGGCGCTTGCATCGCCTGCGCATTTTGCGCGACCATGTGCCCGGATGCCGTTATTAAAGTAGAAAAGTAAGGAGAGATGCACCATGGCTGAAAAATTGCTTATGAAGGGGAACGAAGCCATTGCAGAGGCGGCCATCCAAGCAGGCTGCCGCTTCTTCTTCGGCTACCCCATCACCCCGCAAAACCAAATTCCCGAATACATGTCCAAGCGCCTGCCGAAAATGGAGGGCGGCTGCTTTTTGCAGGCCGAAAGCGAAGTGGCGGCGATTAACATGGTCTACGGCGCTGCCGGCGCGGGCGCCCGCGTGATGACCAGCTCCTCCAGCCCCGGAATCAGCCTGAAGCAGGAAGGCATTTCATATATTGTCGGCGCGGAGCTGCCCTGCGTGATTGTGAACATCGTCCGCGGCGGCCCGGGGCTCGGTTCCATTCAGCCCGCCCAAAGCGATTACTACCAATCCACCCGCGGCGGCGGCCATGGCGATTACCGCATGCCCGTTCTGGCTCCTTCCACCGTGCAGGAGGCCGTGGAGCTGACCCAGCAGGCCTTTGATCTGGCCGATAAATACCGTAACCCTGTCATGGTTTTGGGCGATGGCCTGATTGGACAGATGATGGAGCCTGTCGCCATGCCCGATTATCAAATGCCTTCCGATTTGCCCGAGAAGCCTTGGGCGGCCACGGGCAAAAAGCAGGGTGCAGGCGTGGAGCGCGCCATTATCAATTCCTTATACATCGATCCTGTCATTTTAGAGAAGCATGTGGAAAAGCTGTACGCGAAGTATGCTGTTATCGAGCGGGACGAAGTGCGCTGGCAGGAAGAAATGACGGACGACGCGGATTGCATCATCGTCGCTTACGGCACCACAGCCCGCATCGCCCGCTCCGCTATGCGAAAGGCCCGCGAAAACGGCAGTAAAGTCGGCATGATTCGTCCCATCACCCTTTGGCCCTTCCCCGCACAAGCCATTAAAAAGGCGGCAAGCCACGCCAAGGCCCTCTTGACCGTCGAAATGTCCAAGGGGCAGATGGTGGATGACGTGCGGCTGGCGGTAGACGGCGTTGTGCCCGTCTCCTTCTATGGCCGCTCCGGTGGCATGGTGCCCACGGTGAAGGAAATTTATAACGAGATCATGAAATTGAAGGAGGGCAAGTAGCATGGCTATTGTATTTGAAAAAACAAAAATGCTGACCGATACGCCCTTCCACTACTGCCCGGGCTGCACCCACGGCATCATCCACCGCCTGGTGGCGGAAGCCATTGAGGAGCTGGGAATGGCAGACAAGGCCATCGGCGTAGCGCCTGTCGGCTGCGCGGTTTTCGCTTACAATTACTTCAACTGCGATATGATGCAAGCCGCCCATGGCCGCGCGCCTGCCGTGGCCACGGCCGCCAAGCGCGTCCACCCGGACAAGCTCGTCTTC